>JAESFL010000106.1_pt1 | contig 86959 bp, 82 predicted proteins | sample 9269401 | NCBI WGS metagenome assembly JAESFL01 (sample SAMN14506025, study PRJNA617098) | algae metagenome | isolation source: Gloeocapsa sp. UFS-A4-WI-NPMV-4B04 and co-occurring heterotrophs from desert... | place: USA: Utah | collected 2006-10-01 | reverse complement strand
GAACTCCCATACGGGCCCGCAGCAGCACGCTGCACCAAAGGCCGGACAGATGGCAGCACCCGACTACGCACCACCCTAACAAAACCGCTTGCACCTTTAGGGGCGTCCACAGATGGAAAGCGGACATAAACACCCCACACTCAATGCGGCCGCGACGGATGATCCTCCTTGGGGAAGCTCGAGACATAGGCGCTCTGCCAAGTCCGTAGTGGCTTAGGCAGGCGCAGCAGCTAAAGCAGCTCCTCTAGCACCAACGGAAGTGTCGGCATTGGTCGGTTCAAAGGACACCTCACTCAGCGCAGCCTTCCTCACGGGAAGTGGACTGATGGGGTCGCTGATGCGGTCCCACGATTGGTCGGCGTCCTCTCTGGGCGATCCATCCGAGTGGCCCCAGTCGCTCTGCTCGATCGTGGGGCTGATGCTCGGCTCCAAATTCCCGATGTTTGTAGCCTGGGGCGAACCGCTGGAGCTCATCTACAACGATGCTTACGCTGAGATTCTAGGCGCAAAACACCCAAGCGCACTGGGAGCGGAATTCCGGCAGGTCTGGGCTGAGATCTGGCCCGAAATCCAACCGTCAGTCGCCGCTGCTCTAGCGGGCGAAGCCACCTACCACGAAGATCTCCCGCTGGTCATGAACCGAAAGGGTGCGGAAGAGCAAACCTGGTTCACCTTCTCATATTCGCCTGTGCGCGATGAGCGCGGCCGCATAGCTGGCATGTTCTGCACCTGTGCCGAAACTACGAAACAGGTGCTCTCGCAGCTCCAAGCGGAGGACGTGCAGGAACAGCAGCGCCAGATGTTGCTCCAGATGCCAGGATTCATCGGCATGATGTCTGGCCCTGACCTCATCTACACGTACGTGAACCAAGCCTATATCGCGATCTCAGAGCGCACAGAGTTCATCGGTAGGCGCTTTCGCGAGGTGTTCGCCGACATCAGCGAGCAGGGATATGCCGAACTCTTCGAAAACGTTTTCCATACGGGCAAGGGAGTCGTCACTCGGGGTATGGCACTCCGTCTGCACGGCCGCAATGAGACGCAGTATGTCGATTTCGTAGTAGAGCCGATCCGGGACAGCAACGGCGCGGTCACTGGTGTCTTCGTCGGTGGGTACGAAACTACCGAACTCTACCGTGGAAACCTGGCGCTGAAAGAGAGTGAAGCGCGTCTCGAGCTTGCTACTAAAGCAGCGTCGCTGGGGATCTGGGACTGGGATGTCGCCACGGGTCGGATGACCTACTCTCCACTTGCAAAGGCGATATGCGGGTTTCCACCGGACAAGGATGTAGCGTACGAGGATGCGCGTGCTGTAACTCATCCCGACGACTACCCCCGGACCGGGGCGATGGCTCAGCGTGCTTTGGACCCTGCTATCCGCGAGGTTGAACCTTACGAATACCGCATCGTGCGAGGCGACGGCTCCACTCGATGGGTAGTGGCAAATGGTGAGGCAGTGTTTGCCCAAGTCGACGGCGAAGTTCGCGCTGTCCGCTATGTGGGAACGCTGCAGGACGTCACGGAGCGCAAGCAGGCGGAACAAGCACTTCACGAGCAGGCAGCGATCCTGTCTCAGCTCGCTGAGGGTGTGATTGTCGCGAACTCCGCGGGCAAACTCACCTTCGTGAACGACGCGGCAGCGCGACTTCATGGGGTGGCTGAGCTTGGGGTGAAACCAGAGCGGTACAGCGAAACCTATCATCTCTTTACAGAGGACAACCAGCCGTATCCGCCTAAAGAGCTGCCACTATCGCGCGCTCTCCAGGGAGAGACAGTGGAGGATGCACGTTGGCGGATAAAGCGTCCGGATGGCACGTCCATCTTGGCTATTGGCAGTGCTCGCCCCGTCCGTGACAGCTTAGGCAATCAGGTCGGCGCAGTGCTGACAGTTCGAGATGATACTGCGCGTGAAGCGGCCGAGCGCGAGCTTCGTGACAACGAAGCGCGACTTCGTGCTCTCACGGACAACCTTCCAGGAGGAATGGTCTACCAGATCAGCACCGGCCGAGACGGCACGGCACGAAAGTTCCTGTTTGTGTCGGCAAGTCATGAACGCCTGACCGGTGTCTCTGCAGACGCCGTAATCGAAGACCCAACATTACCTTATAAGCTGATCCACCCAGATGATCAGCCAAAGTTGGTGCAAGCGGAGCTGGAAGCAATCCGCGACCGCAAGCCGTTTGATGTGCAAGTTCGCTTCCGCCGCGCTGACGGGCAAGAACGCTGGTGCCGAATCCTTTCTGCTAGTCGCGAGCAGCCAGACGGCTCGTTGCTGTGGGAAGGCCTACAGATCGACGTCACGGATCATGTCGAGGCCGAGATGGCGATTCGAAACCTGAATGCTACCCTTGAAGAACGGGTGGCTCAGCGCACATCGGAGCGAAATCTTTTAGCCACCTTGGTCGAGGCGACGGACGTCATGGTGATGGCGTGCGACTTCGAATTCAACATCCTCGCGATCAACAAGGCGAACGCGGACGAGTTCGATAGGGTTTATGGCAGGCGCCTAGTAGCCGGTGACAACCTTCTCGAAGCCTTGGCTGATCAGCCTGAATGCCAAGAAGAAGTCAGAGCTGCATGGACCCGCGCTTTAGACGGTAACGAAATCACGGTTGTAGAAGATTTCGGCGATCCGGCCCGTGACCGCCCATATTATGCCATCAGCTTTCGCAATCTGTTTGACGATGCGGGTGAGCGCATTGGCGCTTATCAGTTCGTCACTGACGTTACAGAACGACTGAAGGCCGAAGCGCAGCTCGTAGAAACGCAGGAGGCTCTTCGGCAAAGCCAGAAGATGGAATCAATGGGGCAGCTCACGGGTGGTGTGGCTCATGACTTCAACAACCTGCTGACCCCTATTGTGGGGTCGTTGGACATGTTGATGCGGCGGGGTCTAGGTAGTGAGCGTGAGCAGCGCCTCATCAGCGGTGCCATGCAGTCCGCTGAGCGTGCTAAGACACTGGTTCAGCGACTGCTCGCCTTCGCCCGTCGCCAGCCGCTGCAACCGACCGCGGTGGATGTGAGGCAACTCGTGAGCGGATTAGCAGGCTTGCTGGAGAGCACACTTGGGCCAAAAATCGAAATTCAACTCGACATAGCCGAAGATCTTCCTGCTGCTCGGGCCGATGCGAACCAGCTCGAGATGGCCATCCTGAACTTGGCGGTGAATGCGCGCGACGCGATGCCAGACGGGGGCATCCTGACGATCGCAGCAATCACGGACGACGAAAACGCCGCTCGGAATACAAAGCTGAAGAGAGGCGAATATCTGCGGTTGTCGGTGTCTGACTCAGGTATCGGCATGGATGAGAACACAGCGAAGCGGGCCATCGAGCCGTTTTTCTCGACGAAAGGTATTGGTAAGGGCACAGGCCTTGGCCTTTCCATGGTGCACGGTCTCGCGGCTCAACTCGGCGGTGCACTATCGCTAAAGAGCACACCCGGAAGTGGCACTTGCGTCGAACTTTGGCTCCCTGTCAGCTCGGAAGGAGCTGAAGCGGCTTTGATTTCTTCGTCGTCTGAAGCGCAGGGGGCGGGCCGCCGGCGAGTGCTCCTCGTTGACGACGAAGAGCTGGTGCGCCTGAGTACAGCCGCAATGTTGGTGGACCTGGGTTACGAGGTGGTTGAGGCGAGCTCGGGAGAGGAGGCCTTGCGGATGCTGAAAGAGGCCGCTCCCGACTTGCTTTTGACAGATCATATCATGCCGGGAATGAATGGAGTTCAGCTGGCGAAGGAAGCCCAGGCACAAGTCCCGTCATTGCGGACGCTCATCATCTCCGGTTACGCCGAACTGGAGGGTTTGGCTCCCGAGCTGCCACGGTTGACGAAGCCATTTCGCAATTCTGAACTTGCCGATTGTCTCCTCTCCCTAACCCGCCCCTCGTCCTAAGTGCCCTCACTGACTGGCCGCTTCGGATCGTTGGGCGCCACCGAGACGCTGATCGTGCAGAAGGTCCTCTATGGGTGGAACGCGGAGGATCAAACCATGCCGTTCACATACGCGGAGGTGCAGGTAGGCGATGCGGGCCAACGAGGAGACAGTGTCGATCTTCCTGTTATACACTGAATCGACTCGCCAAAGGGGGACATCGTGGTTGAGTATCTACTAGGCATCGAGCTGCTGCTTAGCCGGTTGGACCTTTAGTGAGATTTCGCTACCGTGCGGCGGCGGTGTGCGGTCCCTGGCGTATCAGCGAGTTTGAGGCGATTACGGACGCCGTGCGTGCCGGGCTGGCTCTCGGGGATCCCAATCACCCCTCTACGATCGTCTGGCGCGACAGCGGACATGTCGAAGTGGATAGTGGAACCGGCTCGGACAACGGCGGCAGAGATAAAGCTGGGAACAGCCTCTAACACCGGTGAGTCGTTTGCAGGGTTGCGCACCATTAGCGCTCGGTAGGACCCAGATTGCCGGAGCCACGGTGCCAGTTATGACAACCAAATCGAACCGGACAGTAGCGACCGCTCCTCTAGCGACTGCGGCCAGAGGTCGTACGAGCCTTGCGTTCCAGCATCACGCCGACGCGAAACACGAGCTCCTCGGGGTCGAAAGGCTTAGTCATGTAATCGGTCGCGCCTTCGTAAAAAGCGATCTCGTTGTCGCGGGCACTTTGACGGCCCGTCAATATCAGGACCGGTGTCTCGTAAAGGTCGGGCGAGTCCCGCATCTGCCGCAGCACCAATATGCCGGGCAGTTCCGGCATGTTACAGTCAAGGATCACGAGATCTGGCCTACGCGCCCGGATCACCTTCAGCGCATCAGCGCCATTGTCGAGCACGCCCACTGCGTGACCTGCCGTGGTCAATGCGTCTCGAACCACTTCGCAGACGATCTCATCGTCGTCCGCCATGATAATGCGTGCCATATCAATCCATAGAAATCGCTGAAAAGGGAAGCCGGTTCCTCACGCAGCTGTGCCAATGGCCTGGACGGCTGCGCGGATGCGGTCAGCGCGTTGGGCAACGTCCCAACTGCCAATTCCATCTTCCAAATCGCGCGCACGATTGCCAAGCTCCGCGTCCTGGAACATCGCGGCCGTGCCGGCCAGCTTGTGCAACATTCCCGACACCTCGCTCAATTCCGCGTCCGAGAACTGGCCCCGCTGCACGAGCCTATCGAGCAACTGCAATGTCTCCTGTTTCCGTGCAGCATAGCGCTCGCGTATCTTCGCGCTCGGCATAGCCAACCTGGTGACTGCGGCCGCCTGCGGGTCTGCCTGAGCCTTGCCCCACCGGCCGAGTGCTGCGCGCAGGCCGGCGAGCGTCACCGGCTTGGACAGGTGGCCCTGCATTCCTGCTGTCAAACACGCCGCGACGTCGTCGGCATACGCATTGGCAGTCAGCGCTATGATCGGCAGCTCGTGCGCGCTCATGCCGAGAGCGCGCATCCTACGCGTCGCCTCAAGTCCGTCCATGACGGGCATCTGGACATCCATCAGGACGATCCGATAGGGCGGGTGTGCTGCGCGGGCGGCCTCGGCAAGCGCAACAGCCTCCAACCCATTTGCGGCTATCGCAACATCCCAGCCAAGCTGTTCCAGCATGGCAGTGATCAGCATCTGATTGACGTCGTGATCCTCGGCGACCAGGACCCGCCCGCGATCGCCCGCTTCGCGAGTATGAGCGGGGACATCAACCGAAGCCAGCGTGTCGGGTGCCAAGAGCGCGGCGTCAGTTTGGCTCTGTTCGCCGGGCGGAAGAGGCAGCGTGAGTACGAAGCGAGAGCCGCCGCCAATCTCGTCGTCTAGCACCAATCTTCCACCCATCAGCTCGGCGAGACGTGCGCTGATCGGAAGGCCGAGCCCGGTGCCACCGAAGCGGCTCGCCGTCGTCGCGTCTGCTTGTACGAAACTTTCGAAGATGGCGGCCTGACGATCACGCGCGATGCCAATTCCCGTATCCTCGACCTCTATCCGAACTGTCGGGTCGTTGTCGGCGACAGGCCTCGCGCGCAGCGTGATGGACCCGCTCGGCGTAAACTTTACAGCATTTCCGAGCAGGTTCAAAAGGATCTGCCGCAGGCGAAGGCCGTCGCCCAACACCATCTTGGGCAAGACGTCGGAGATATCCACATTCAGCTTCAGTCCTTTCTGCTGAACAGCAGGCATCACCAGCCGCACGCATGAACGCAGCGCGTGACGAAGATCGAAATCAACACACGCGACACGCATCTGCCCGGCCTCGACCTTCGAAAGGTCGAGAATGTCATTCAGCAGGCGCATCATCGCCCGGCCAGAATCAGCGATCAGCTCAGCTTGGCGTCGCTGAGGCGGAGCGAGGTCGGCAGCAAGCAGCAGGTCGGTGAAGCCGATCACGCCGTTCATGGGCGTTCGTATCTCGTGGCTCATGTTTGCCAGAAAAGATGTTTTTGCGTGACCGGCCGCTTCCGCGCGCTCGCGGGCCGCAACTAGTTCGGTGACGTCCGCAAACACACCAAAGATGCCAGTCACTGTCCCCTCGGCGTCGCGTTCGCAAAAACCCTGCGAGGTGATATGACGAACCTCTCCATTCGGGCGGCACACGCGGATCGCCTCCTGCCAGTCCTGGCCGGAGCTTAGCGCTAGCCGGATGCTGTCGCGCGCGCGGCCGGCGTCCTCAGGGTGGTATATGCGGTGCGCTTCCCGAGCGCTGAGAGGGCCATTTTCCAGCGGCAGGCCGCAGATGCGGAAGATTTCGTCCGACCAGAAGAGCGCGCGCGATGGCAGCTCCATTCTCCAGTGACCGACCTGTGCCACACGTTCGGCCAGGCGATACTGCGCTTCGCTGCGGGCAACCGTCTGTTCGCGACGACGCCTTATTGAATCCGTCCGGTAAAGTGCAAAGATGCTGGAGACGAGGAGCACCGAGGTGACGAGCACGTTCGCGATGACCTGGAGGGCGACACCCACCTCAGTCTCGTAGAATCCCTGCTGCTGCCCCCATAGCCGCGCCGTGCCTACTGCAATCGGAATCATCAATGCCAGGGGAAGCACAGCTCGCGCCATCGACCCTGCGGCACCACGATCCCGGAGTACGAGCACCAGGCCCGAGCCCGGGTGAAGGAGGAACAGGCCAACAGATAGGACAAGCAGAACTACGGCTGTGTGTAGCGCCATTGGTACAAAGACGCCAACTGTGTTGAGCCGGCTCATGCCAAAACCATAGCCAATCAATGCAAACAGCGAGATCAGGAACACCGCTCCGGCAAGCATCTGAGCTACGACAGCCGCACTGCGCGCTCTGAGTGTCGCAATGCCGAGCGACAGGCCAACGAACAGAAAGGCCATCGCCGTATTCGGGGCCATTCTGTTGGGTGGTTCCCCTAACGCGCCAAGAAGCTCGCCCGCAAACAGGCTACGATCGACTGGGATTGCCGTCAGCGTGAGATCGAGAACCTTCAGCATTCCCAAAGTTGAAACCATCACGCCAACACTCAGCGCTGCACGGCCACGGTTGCTTGTTTGGAGGGCGATCCCCGCCCCGCTTAGGACCAGGCAGGCGGCGGTGAGCGGATTCATTGCGGTAAGTCCCGGCCTGATACGCTTCAGGACCTCGATGTCGTAGAGCCAGCCAAGCAGAACGAGCAGCCCCGCCATCCCGGCACAAGCTGCCACGACAAAGCAGCTGCGCGTGATCCACGTCGGTTCCGAAGCTGCCCTCGCGGCGGTGGGAATGGTAACGGGCATGCGAAGTTCCTGCTGCGGCACGCAATTGTGCTCGCCGACCGCAGTGGGAGTTAGTGGTTAATATCGCCGTAGCGACGCACTCGTAGATCCCCGTGGATCGGCAGCTGAGACAGTTTCAACAGCACGACCACGGATCTGAGCCCGCCCCGGAATGCGGAAGCCGATTGCCGCAACCCTATAAGGCGGACGTCTGCTTAGGGTGGTTAGCGGACGTTGAGCCCCATCAGCCGCCGCGGGGGAAGCAGCATTGCGGGCAGGTGGTTTCCAACCGTTCGATGGTGATGCACCTGCGAGCGCTGGCTACGGACAGAGCAAGGAATGCAGAGTCCCCGCTTCAGGGGTGAAGAGCGGGGTCTCGTTAGCCAGTTTGGGATCCAGCGGAGGGGCTACTTGCCGCTTCGAGATCAGCTTATCGACGCGGAGTGCCGCGGGATTATGTCGATCTCGCAAAAGCGCCTGCGGCTATGATCGGCGGAGTATCAGGTCGTTTTCACGCTCGATGCGGGACCGGACCCTGCGCAGAATGGCGAGAGAGTGCTGCGAGAAGAGGGGCCAGTCGCTTCTCGCTGAGCCCTCATCCCAAGTGAGCAAATATTCATTCCAGTCCGTCTGCAGTTCTTCCAGCTCTTTCTGGAAGGCATTGGCATTGCAGTTGTCGTTGGCGCTCGCGAGCCCCGGCCGGGAGACAAGGTCCGCTTCGTGTAATAGGTGTTCCGCCAGAGACGAAGCAAAGCGGGACAACGCATGGAACGCGTCGGGCGCACGGCGCGGGCCGGCCGCTACAATGTTTTGCAACTCGGCAGCGGCGTGATCAAGCACGCGATGCTCACCTAAGACACGCTGAACCTCTGACTTCAAGGCTCTCTCCCACCTCGGGGCTCACATGTAAGACTCAGATGTTGCTCAACGGTTTCACCGATATGGCGCCAGTTTTGTAACTGGCGCAAAGCCTTTGCCGCTTCCTACGATGCCAGCGGGAAACGTCCGCTAGTGGTGGTTATCGGACATCATCGGATGCTGACCGGAGCGCAACCCGCAGGCTATATGCATGGCGCTTGAGTATCTGCATCTGCCCCCCGAGCAGTCCGCCGGTGATGCCAAACCGACCGTTCAGAGCTGTCATTGTCTCAGACGTCGGCGTTTTCACACAGAGTGGCGAAAGGAGGTCGCAGAGTGGCTGATTGGTGGTGGTTGCCCGGCATGTCATCGAGCTCCGTTGCTGCTTTGTGGGTGGAATGTGTCGTTCATTGATCGGCACCATCGTGATCTCTCGATCGCCCTACTGAGGCTGCCGTTGCCGGCGTTCGCTGCGATAATAGCTGAAAGTAAGCCAGAGTGAGGCAGCGCCCAAGAGATGCCACACAGCGTGGCCCTGGATCAGGCTGGTGGGAGCGCAGAGCACGCCCTCCTGATCGAGGATCCAAATCCCGAAGGCTATCGCTGTCGCAATGAGGCCCCCGAGATAAAGAGCAACGCGCGCGCTGGGTCGAGAACGCCGGGCAAAGGCCAACTCGATGACAACTGCTAAGATCAGCAGGACGGCAAACAGCCATCGCCTCACTTCAGGAAGCAAAAATAGAGCCGTCACGAGCGCGGCGCAGAGAACCACGTAAAGTGCGACCGAGGCGCCATCCGGAATCCGGCGCCATCGCGCCATCGCGGAGATCAGCAGGAACGAGCCCACAAGGTACATGCCAAGCACGTCGAAGAACTGACCCCAGAGGGTCAGAGTTCCGTGCAGCAGGCCTGAACCGATGCCGACGACGATCGATGTGACGCCGAGGGTGCGAGCGGAGAGAGGGGACAACGCTGATCTTGAATCGCGTTCGTAGGGCTGAACGAGCATCAGGCAGCCGATTAGAACATAGCCGAATGACGACCACGTGTTCGCTGGCTGAAGCAGTAGAGTGCCGGTACGCGGCATCTCGCAGAAGCAGCGAGTGGCGGTGCAGCTTGCAGGTGCGTATGTAGCCCATTCAGGGCCAAGGGCGGACAGTCCCGCGATGAATCCGAGCGCTAGCAGCCCGGTCAGCACAACCGCGAGCACGATCGGATGTCCCAAAATGATCTTCATCGAGGCTCCCCAAAGCGTGAGGCTAGCAGGACTACGATCGTCCACAATCTCTGGAAATTACCGGCGCAAACACTCTCCGTGTCGTGGGAAGGAGGGCAGACGCTAGTACCGGATGCGCTGAGCGGCACGCGGACTGGCCATCCGCAATGACCCGCAGACGCCGTTATGAGCCGCTTTTCTGCATCCCAGCACTGGACGTTGGATCATCGGCACGGTGAGACAGATATGAGCTCATTGAAGACTTTCCGTCGGCATGAGCACTGACTTTTTGCCGTGTCTCTTCGCCGTAGTGCCGGCAGACCGTTGGGTCGGAAACTTGATCCTGTTCAGGTGCGGTGTCAGGCACAGGCCATGCAGCCACATATTCGCGCCGTCATCGCCGCCGCCGCCCACGCCTTTGTGACGGGCAAGAAAGTTGCAGGGCTCTACGACCACGCTGCAGGACGGCACCTGCGGATTGCTGCGGAGGCGCGTGCTGAGCACCTCCAGGGCCACGATGGCGACCGCAACGCGAGGTTTGGAGGGACCCTGTCCGAGTTGCGCGACGCTGTCACAGGAGCGGCTTTAAACATGGAAGTGGTGGGCGACGAAGTGCGAGGGTACGACAGGAGCTCGTCGACGCACTTTTCTGCGAAGGTATCCGAACGGCTGGTGCAACTCTATGATCACGCCGAAGGCACATGGTTCGCGTTCGACGTGCAGGTCGCGTAAGCGGATAGCTGTCTGCGGCTACTAAGCCCCAACTTCTGCAAAGCCCCTGCGCTTTTCAAATGCTGCGTTCCGCAGCTCTGGAGAAGGTAAACTTATCACCACCCGCGACATCATGAAGCGGACATTAGGGGCGGCGTGAAACGTCGGGCGCTGGTTCAGGCCGAGCGCGCGCTGAAGCCTTCGCGGGTCGGGAAGTCTCGATTGTGTCTAGCGTGCGTTGTACGAAGTAGCGTTGCGGGTTCATCGAGGCATTGCCGGTATGCTGGCGTCTTCACAGCCTTTCTGGTGAGGTCGTCGAATGAGATGGAACAGGCGCGAGAAGGTTGAGAGACCCGAATATCCAAAGCTGATCCCGGTCGCCGGCACCGTCGATCAAGCGAACGGTATGCTTACATCCATTCGTGAACACGACCCCGACGCTGAAATCATGGATGCTGGCGCGCGTGGCGTGTACCTGAAGGTGCACAATCAGGCGGCTGAAGCGGCCGCTACCGCCGAAGAGCGTAACTTTCCGCTCGCCTGATCTAAGAGCCCAAGGAAGTCGCCTCTCGCTTAGCTCTTGTGTTTTCCCGTGGCGGGATGGTGCGGATCGTTGCTGCATATTCAGCGATAAGCACGAAGAGCCAGAACTCGCATCCGGCCCACGCTCCGGTCGCGACTCCCGTCAGCACATCCAAGCCCAAGAAGGCCACAGAGAGCAGCCGAAAGAACACCAGGCTCTTCGTAGGGCTGTCGGCGCGCATCGAAGCCGTCACCATCATGAACAAACTCATGGCGCCCCAGATCACTGACCAAAGCAGCGTTTCTGCCCCGGCGACACCGATGGAGGCGAGCGGTGAATGGCAACAATCGAGCGATTTGCTTCGGTTCATCGTGAGAGGCTCAGGATGACCATCGCTTTCTACCGATTTGATCGCGCGCTCTGTTCTGGAAATCGCTGAAATCCGATGTGCATCAGGCTCATCGCGCGAAGCGTCTCGGTGATATCGTTGGTTCGTCCGCGGCGAGCGGCACGCACGGGCCGTTCCCTTTTTCTCTGAAGTTGCGGGCGGTGGCAGAATCTGGACGCGGCCGGGCCGACGGAGCCGCCTGCGCCATCTTGTTCTCCTCGATTTGGACGAGCTGGCTGACGCCAATCAACAGCAGGAGCAACGGGCCCATCATACGAGCCCGCGCGACCCTGGCGTCAAACCGCGATTGCTCTTCTGTGTGTTCACCTCATGAGGTTTGGTTTACCGCGACTGACTTCACCATATGCCGTAAGTCATGAGGGACGGTATTTGCCGGTCGTTCCGGTGTTCTAGCCCATGGATGCCCTCGATAGTCGCTTGAGAGGTTCCTTGTAGCGGGAGTACAAATGCCGGCATGGGTGGAAAGCCGCCTTCAGTCTTCGATCCTGCGACTGCTATCACCCGCTCATATCAAAGCCTCGACATCGGTGATCTCGGTGCCAGTCCGAGTGTTAGTTCAGCGGCAGGATGCGGTGCTCAGCTGGCCAACGTGCTGAGCTTGCGGACGAAGCGATCGGCGCTCGCCCGCATCTCGTGGAGCTTCCCGTCGATTTTCTCGCCAGCAGCTAGCAGGTCCCGGACTCGATCCGTGACTTGGAGCATCTCACCCTCTACGCGGGTGGACACGCTTGCCATTGAGCCGGCAGTGAGCGCCGTCTCATCGATGCTGGCGGCAATCGCTGACACGGTGGACACCTGCTTGTCCATAGCGTCTCCCACCACGTGTGCAGCGCGACGGGCATCGCCCACCGCCGTGACGATAGTGCCTGTGGACGCCAGTGCTGCGTTGGTCGCTTCCGTAACAAGCGCTGCATGGGACTCGATCTCGTCAATCGCGTGCGCCGTCTGCTGCGCGAGGCTCTTGACCTCGCCCGCCACTACTGCGAACCCCCGTCCTGCATCGCCAGCCCTTGCGGCCTCGATCGTTGCGTTAAGCGAGAGAAGCTTCGTTCTCGCAGCGATCTCCCTGACAAGTCTGGTGATCTTCGTGATGTCCTGGATCCGTTCAGCGAGAACTCGCGACGAAGCCAGCGCAGACTCTGCCCCGGTGGAGGCGTTCCCCGTAGCAGCATCTGCAGCTGCGACCTGCTCGCGGACCCCGCTAATCGCAGTCATTAGCCCCGCCGCGCCCTCGGCTGCCGCGATCATCGCTTCTGCCGACTGGCCAGCGCTATTCGCGAGCTCCTGAGACATCGTGAGCGATTGATCAGCGCCGATAGCAGTGCGCTCGGTGCTTTCGCGCAGCTCGCGCGCGCTCGAGACCGCTTGCTCAAGTAGTCCGACCATTTCAGCCAGGAATGCTGCGCCCTCTGCCTGGAGCTGCGCCTCGGCAGTATCACGTCGGATGACCCCAATCTGCGTCATGCAGATATCGATCTCGATGGCATGGAGCCGCTGCATGACGTCAATGGCCCGGTCCACGAACTCGCAGTCGTCTACGAACGTGCGACGAAGCGCCTTTCCAAACCGAGTAGCCGCGCCGCTTACTCCGCTCACGATTGTGGGGAATGGGATGCCCATTCGGACGATCTCGCTCCCGCGCCTGGCGATGAGGTTTACCCAGTCCGCTCCGATCGGCATCGTATAACGTTGTTCGTATGTCGCGACCAAAGTCGGGACAATCAGGTCTACTTGAGCTTCGTCTAAGGGGGTCGCGGTCAGGAGCGTTTCGCGCCAGTGATCGGCCATCTCCCGCGCGATGATATGGCCCGCTCGTGCCCAAACCTCACGCAGATCAGCCTGAAGCACGCCATCCCCGCCATAGGTCTGCACGCGCTGGCTCACCTCAGCTTCACTCAAGCGAGAACGGCGCTTCTGCTCGCCCAGAGGACTGTGGATCATCGTTGCTCGACCACCTTCCCCCAGCATTTAATCCAAGCTCATGAACTATTTAGTTAATGGCAGGCCGGGATCTACGCGTCTTCGCAAGTAGCCAGAGCAGGTTTTAGAACTAGGATTTCCCCCCGTGTGCGAAGGCCGGTTGGCTGCATTGCTTGCGTCAGAGTCACACGCCTAGCTGGCTGGACGGGCGCCTTGATGCTGGGGCACCGGCAGTGCAGGCAGCCATGGCTCGCGCCGCGTGATCCAAACCTCATAGCCCGGTGTGAACCGGCCGGGCTCGTCAAAGCTGCCGAGCGAGAGTTCAATCTCGAGCCCAGGTGACTGAAGGCTAGCCACCCGTGACCCACATACAGAACAGAAGAGGCGCTCATAGCCGGCGGAGCTCTCCCAGCTTTGCAGACTGCCCTCGATATCGACCTGCTCGCGTCGGAAGACCAGAAAAGGGTTGAAGGCTGCGGCATGAGCCTTTCGGCACGTCATGCAATGACACAGCCCGGCCCGAACGGGACCCCCTCTGACCGTGAACCAAACAGAACCGCAAGCGCAGCCGCCCGCCGCGATCTCGTCCATCATGTACTCTCCAGTTTGCCCGCTCCGCTCGCTTGATAATGCAAAACCCTTTCGGGTCGCGTGAGAAGATACTTGTCGTCCTCCGGAAAGTATCGCGCCTGGTCGATCGGGTCGCCGGCGAATGCTCTAATCGCGTCGAAGGACTGCCAGTAGCTTATGGTGACGATCTCACTCCGACGTTCGTCCAAGTCCCTGACGGCCACGGACGCGCCCAGATTCCCCCGAGTTCCTCGGTAAGACGCAAGGCCGGTACTGCAGACATAATCTACATACTCGTCCCGAAGCTCGCGCCGAATCTCGGCACGCCACTCACGCATAATCATGCAAGACCTCCCAAGTGCGGGTTGGAGACATGGGCTCTTACGAATACCAGGAGATGAAGTCGTCCTACCTCGTGTCGAAGTGATGCAAGTGCCCGCAATGGGGGGAATGCCAACATCTGGCTCATCCCCTGCATTCAACAGCAAGTGAGTTTGCTAACGCGTTCATCATGCCCATCAACGTGAACCTCCTCACTCCAACCGACACTCCGATCCTCGAAGCGATGCTAGCCATGTTCGGCCAAGCCTTCGAAGATCCCGATAGCTACGGCTCCGCCCGCCCCAGCCGGATCTATCTTGCCCGCCTGCTCGCCCGCGACACCTTCATCGCGTTGGCCGCGCTCGTCCGCGAGTGTCCGGCTTGTGCAATTTGCTGCTAAGCAAGCCGCTCAGCCGGCCTTCCGCTTTGCGCAGACGGCTTCGACCCAGAAGCGAACATTCCGGGCGTCATCATCACCTCCCGAAAGCAGCCGTTCGTTCATGTGCAACTCGACCTAAACTGTATCGTCAGCCGAGGCGCTTCGATATCCCACGGGTGACGTCGATTGATGCCTTGACGGCGTTGGGCTGAGGGTCGGTTGAGCCGACATCCGCCGGTCTGACGAGCAGAGCTGGGCGCGAGCGGATGTATGGCGTGGATCTCCGGGTTCAGCTTTTGCCGAGGGGAAGTCCTCGGCTTACGTCGAAAATCAGCGCCGAAGTCGTTCAGAATGGCTCCGTTAGCCTTGCCGACGCATTGTTTGAAGCAACACAGTCAAATTCTATAGAGGTGCGCAATGTTGTTACGAACACGCCTTGGTCGGGGGCTCCATGTTACGTTGCTGCTTTCAGGCGCCGCCTGCGGTTATTCGGTCTCAGCCCGGCAGCCCGAAGCCGCGCCAGGCTTCCAACCGGTCTTCGCTGAGGATTTTCCCGACCCCTTCATCATGCCGCACGAGGGCGGCTATGTGGCCTTCGGGACCAACCCGACCGGGCTTCGGGCCAACGTGCAGATGGCGCGATCGCCGGACCTGAAAAGCTGGTCGTTGATCGAGGCGGGGGGCCGGCTCCACGACGCCATGCCCGTGCTGCCGGCATGGGCCGAGCCGGGCCGGACCTGGGCGCCCGAGGTGATCCGCATCGGCGATCGCTTCGTCCTGTATTTCACCGCGCGGGAGCGCAAGAGCGGCCTGCAGTGCGTGGGCGTGGCGATATCCGGAGCGGCGCTAGGGCCGTATGTGTCGTCCAGTGCCGAGCCGCTCGTCTGCCAGCGTGAATGGGGCGGCACGATTGATGCCAGCCCTTATCGCGACAAGGACGGCAGCCTGTATCTGTACTACAAGAACGACGGCAACAATCCCGCCATCCTGAAGCAGTCGCATATCTGGGTCCAGCGGCTAAGCGCGGATGGACTTTCCTTTGCCGCGCCGGCGGCGTCGCTAATCCGCAACGAGCTCAAATGGGAATGGCGGGTGGTCGAGTCGCCGGCCATGACCCGCAGCGCCAATGGCGATTACGTGCTGTTCTTCTCGGCCAATCATTTCGGCTGGGAGAACGACCAGCGTCTCTCCAACTACGCCATAGGCTATGCCACCTGCCGCGGCCCGACCGGGCCGTGCACGAAGGCGCCCGAAAACCCGATCCTGAAAAGCTATTACGGGAAGGGGCTCGGCTGCCTGAGCGGACCGGGTCACCAGACCGTGCTCGAAAGCGGCGCGCGGCAATATCTGGTGTTCCACGCCTGGTCCGCGACCGCGCGGTGCCTGCGGGCCAACAAGGGGCGCTATGTGTATGTGGCGCCGCTCGCTTGGAACGGCGCCACACCAGTGATTGGCTTGGGTCTGAAATAGGCGCCGCCGCGACGGCGCCCCTCCCTACTTGCCGAAGCGGAAGCGCACGCCGAGCGCTACGGTCGACTCGTCGTAGCGCAGATAGCGCGGATAGACGGCCTCCGACCGGCCGTCGCGGGCCGAGCTGAAGTTCACCTTGAACGGGTTCATGGTGATGTTCGTCCAATCGGCGAACACGGTGAAGTTCTCCAGGATGTTGTAATTGACCGACAGGTCGAGACGGTCGTTCGGATCGCCGAACTCGCGATAAGGATCGGACGTGCCACGATTGTCGCGGAAAGCGAGGAAGTTGGACCGGCCCGAATAGGTCAGGCGGGCCGAGAGCGGTCCGCGCTCATAGAGGCCGACGAAGTTGAAGTTCCACTTCGACACGCCGTTGCGGATTCCCGGATCCGCAATGGCAATCCGATCATACTCCAGGGCGCCCGCTTGCCCAAAGACGGGCTGCTGGGTCTCCGCGTCGAGGTACGTGACGTTGGCTTGGACACCGAAGCCTCGCGCCCAATCGGGTAGGAACTCGTAATCGAAGAAGGTCTGCACCTGTGCTTCGACGCCCGTGATGCGGCCCTTGCCGGTGTTGGTGAGCCCCGTGACCTGAACCACGCCCAATCTCGGATCGGTAAAGCGGAAGGCGGACGGCTGGATGAAGCCATCCAAGTCACGTCGGAACAGTGCAACGGAGGCGAAGCCCGAAGCGGAAAAGTAATATTCGAGGCTCGCGTCGTAATTGTCCGACGTAAATGGCCGCAGGAAGGGATTGCCGCCGGATGCCGGGTAAGGCGCGCTTTCGGTGCCAACCCCGCCCGGAGGGGCTGCGCCGAGCTGGATGTTCGGCCGCTGATCCACGAAGTTCGGCCGCGTGCGGGTTTGCGAGTAGGCGAGGCGGAACTGCAATTGGGGCGTGAAGCGGAAGCGGAAGCTCGCGTTCGGCAGCCAGTCGGTATATTCGTTGCCCTTGTCGATCGCCTCGATACCGGTCGGCATCGGCCCGGCGACGCGCGTCTCGGTCCGCTCCACGCGCACGCCGATCTGCCCGTCGATATCCTCGCTGAAGCCGTAGGAGAGCTGGGCGTAACCGGCGAGCGTCTTCTCATCGACGGTATATTCGAGCGCGCGTGGCACCGGCGCTGCCGAAAAGCCGACCAGCGCGCGCAGCGCTTCGCGGTTCTTGCGGATGCTAGCATAAGTGGGCGAGGCGAACTGGCGGAACGGCTGCAGATCCCCGGCGCCCTTGAAGCCTTCGGGTGTGGTCCGGAAGGTCAGCGGCAACGTGCCGGCATTGGTGCCCGCCGCAGGACGAGCGAACCGGTTGGCATATTGGCGGACCGCGTCCCGGTCGGTGAAGCGGGCGCCGAGCTGGATGTTGCGGATGAAGAAATCGTCTTCGAAGCTATATTGCGCGTCGATCCGGCCCTGCCAGTCGCGACCCGAGGAGCGCTGATTTTCCTCGAACAGGCCGTCGAAGAGAAATCCGTTCGGATCGAGCTGATTGAGGCCGGAGACGGCGAACTGCGGCGCCTCCAGGTCGAAGTTGATGGTCGGCGTGCCGATGAAGCGGCGATCGACGGACTCAGTCGAACCCGTGAAGGTGGACTTGGTGTAGGCGAGGTCGGCCGAGATCTTGAATTGGCCGTTGTCGTACTTGGCGCCACCGGCGTACTGGAAGGTGTCCGTCTTGTTGAAGGTGCCGCCCTGGAAAGTGAAGACCGAGTTGGGCGCACCGACCACCGTGCCGCTGCTGAGCAGGTTCGAGTTCGGACGGAATGCCAGATTGGAATAGCTGGACCCGTTGAACAGCTCGACCGCGACCAGCCGGTCGTCGATCTTGTTGCGGAAACCTTGCCACAGAAAATCAGCATAGATTTCGAGATCGGGGTTCGGCCGCCACTGCGCCGCCGCGTTGACGGACGGACGCACGCGGTTGCCCGAGCGGTAGAAGAGCCGTTGAATGTCGGGGAAGCGGGCGGCCTGGCCAGCGCCGTCCGCGATCAGGCGGGCACCGTCCTGCCGGAAGGTCTGCAGGAAGTCGGTGTTTGACGGCTCGCTATCGAGATATTGGAGCTCGGTGCGCGAAGCGTTGATCAGCAGGCCGATCTCGCCCGCGCCGGTCTCCCAACGCTGGGTCGCGAGCAGGTTGACGTTGGGCGTCAGTTTTTCCGCCTGCAGCGTGTAGAGGCCCCAGGCCGAGCCGCTGATCTGGCCGCCTTCGAAGTCGAACGGCCGGCGCGAACGCACATTCACCAACCCGGCGAGACCCGGGCTGATCAGGTCCGCCGTGGAAGTCTTGTACACCTCGAGCGCGGCGATGTTCGCGGAGGGGAAATCCTGAAGCGCGACGACGCGGGTTTCAGCGGTGAAGATCTCGCGACCATTATAGGTCGTGACGAAATCCGGCAGACCGCGGACCAGCACCCGCGAGGCCTCGCCGGCCTGACGATAGACCTGCACACCGGGCAGGCGGCCGACCGTGTCCGAGACCGCGAGGTCGGGCAGCTTGCCGATGTCAGATGCGACGATCGCGTCGACCACCTGCGGTGCGGTACGCTTCAGCGCCTGCGCGGACTCTAGAGCGGCGCGCAGGCCGGTGACGACGATGTCCGCCTCGCCGGTTTCCTCCATGGCCGCTTCGGTGGCCGCGTCGGTGTTGGTCGGCGCAGGCGATTGAGCCCAGGCCGGGGCCGCCATTGCGGCAAGCGATACGGATGCTGAGAGCAGATGAGTGAGGCGCACGGCATTTCTCCCCTTGTTCTTATTTCCCGGATCGCCGAGCGAACGGCGGCTTGTCGGGACTATCTAACGCAACATTTGTCGGGCTTCGTCTGGGGATCGGAGGGGCGTATGACGATTTTTGGTCAGTTGTTGCCCGGAGGCAACAACTCTGCAAACAGCTGATTCACTCGCCGCTCGGCATCGGCGAGCGCTTGTTTGGTGCTCTTCTGGCCGTTGAACGCGGCCGCGACCTCCTCGCCGATCAGTCCCTCGATCGCGTTCTGCCGCTGCACGCCGGCCGGAAGCGGCCGCCCGGTGGTCGCGACTGGGGCGATGCCCGGGCGATAAGGCAGAGCGGCAAAGGCAGGGCTCTCAACTACCGCCTTGAATGCCGGCAGGTGGCCGGTCCGGGCCCAGTCGAAATTATGATCCGCGACGAAGCGGAAAAAGCGGCCGATAGCGCGGCGCTGCTTGTCCGTCCGTTCCCGCTTCGGGACCACCCAGGCGTGACCGCTCACATAGCTGACGTCTTTTCCCCACAGTCGTGGATAGGGGTAAACGGCATAGCTTTGATAAAGCGGTCGGCCGGGCTTCTTGGCTTCGGACTCGAACTGGCCAATCATCCAAGTGCCGGTGGGATAGATACCACCTTGGCCACCGACAAAGCTGGCGATCGCCGCCGGCGTATCCTGGTTCAGCGTGCTCACCCCCGACGCGGTGATCGAGCGGAACATGTTCACGATCCGCTCGGCCTCCGGCGTCTGCAGCCTTATCTGCCGCGCGTTGGGGAAGAAGTTGGCGTTCTGCGCAAGCAGATAGGTGTAGAGATTGCGCGCCGCATAGGCGTTGTCGCCGACTAGGCTCTGGATGATGTAGGGCTTGCCCGTCCGCTCGGTGAACTGCTTCGACTGGGTCAGGAACTCCTCGGGCGAGGTCGGCAGAACCGGCTTGCCGTCCTTCATTAGCCCCGCTTTCGCAAACAGCTTGGTATTGATGTGGAACAGGCCCCCATGCGTGTCGAACGGCAGGCCGTAGAGCTGCCCGTCAAGCGACACCGCGCTGCGGCTGGCGTCTGTGAGCGCGTCGGGCGAGATGCCGGCGTCGGCCAGATACGGGCCGATCGGCTCGATCAAGTCGCTCGCGACATAGTCGGAGATTAGCCCGGTGTGCATGGTGACCAGATCCGGCGGGTCGCGCGCCGCCATCTGCGCGTTGAGTTGCGGGTAGCCGGGCCAGGCGACGACGTTGCTGCTAAGCTCGATGTCAGGGTTCTGCGCGTTGAACTTGTTGATCATCGTCGTGATGATCCCGCACTCGCCCTCCGCCCTCGACACGTCGGTAGTGCGGCCGAACTCCGCGCCGCACTCACCGAAGAAGCGCTGCAGGTAGATTTCCGCGCGTTCGTCATCGCCGCCGCCGCGGGCGCATGAGGCGATGGCAAGACACCCGAAAATGGCAGACCAAAGCCGTTTGCTTCGAGCGAAGTCGAGAAGCGCCCGTGCCCTCGTGTCTCGACGTCGCTCGACACGAACGGAGGAGGGAAGCGGGATGAGCGTCATCGCACCGCCGTCCCCGCCATGGCGCTGACGATCTGCTTTTGGAACAGAACATAGACGATGAAGATCGGGATCGACGCGAACACCGCCTGCGCCATCAGAAAGCCGAGGCCGCTCGTCTGCGCGTAATTCATCTGCGCGGAGGCGAGCCCGACGGTGAGCGTGTACATGTCGCTGCGCGTAGCCGAGATGAGCGGCCACCAATAGCTGTTCCACGAAGCCAGGAAGGTAAAGACGCCTAGCGTCGCCTGGGCCGGCATGGTCAGCGGCAGCAGCACCTTCCAGAACGTCCGGAAGCGCGACGCACCGTCGAGCATCGCCGCCTCGTCGAGGTCGCGCGGGATCGCCCGGAAATATTGGGTCATGAAGAACACGCCGAACGGCCCCGCCAGCCCAGGCAGGATCAGCCCGGGATAGGAGTTGTGGAGGCGCAGGTCTGCGAACAAACGGTGCTGCGGGAGGATCACCGCCTGCTCCGGAATCGCCAGACCGAGCAGAATGAAGACGAACAAAGTCTTGCGGAACGGGAAATCAAGCCGCGCGAAGCCGTAGCCGGCGAGGCTGCAGAGCGCGAGCACGCCGATAGTGGTGCCGATCGACACGATGAAGCTGTTGATCAGCCAGCGGAATACCTGGTTGCCCTGGAGGATCGAGGCGTAATTTCCGAGCGTGTAGGGCGGCAAAAGCGCCGCGCCGCTGTTGCCAACCAGTTCGCTGTTTTCCTTGAGCGAGAGCAGCAAAGTCCAGATCAGCGGGGCCAGCATCACCATCGCCGCGAGCAGTAGCGCGACGAGCGCCAGCGGCGAGCGGCTGCGACCACCCTTAGCGGCCACGTTCGTCCTCCGAGCCGCGCATGGTGGTGAAGTATTGCGTCAGTGTCAGCAGCACGATGAGCAGGAACAGGATTTCTGCGGCGGCGGCGGCATAGCCCAGCTCCCAGCGGCCGAACGCGCCTTCGAAAATGAAGAGCACCATCGTGCGGGTCGCGCCGCCCGGCCCGCCGCCAGTCAGGAGCTGCGCTTGCCCGAATATCTGCAGCTGCGCCGCCGTCTGCAGCATGATCACGAGCACCACGGTCCGCCGCAGCGACGGCAGGGTGACGCGCCAGAACATGGTCCACTTGCTTGCCCGGTCCAGCGCGGCCGCTTCGTAAATGTCGCCCGGTATCTGCTGGAGCCCCGCGAGAAACAGCATCATCGGCAGGCCCACCGACCACCAGATGGTGGTGGTGGCCAGAGCCCAGAGCGACCAAGTCGGGTGGCTGAGGAACGGGATCGGCTCGGCGCCAACCGCCGTCGCCGCCTCGCCCAGCAGGCCCGCATCCGGCGCCAGCACGAAGCGCCAGATCAAAGTCACGATCGTCACCGACAGGACCGAGGAGGAGAAGAAGATACCGCGGAACACGGCCGCTCCGCGCGTTGCGCGGTTCAGCGCCAAGGCGAGGCCGAGGGCGATCACCGTCAGCAGCGGCACGATGGCCAATGCCAGCGCGAAGGTGTTCGATACCGCCTGGCGAAACGAGGCATCGGCGAACAGTCGCAGGTAATTCTCGAAGCCGACGAAGATCCCATCGCCGAACAGGGCGACCCTCTGGAAGCTGAGAGCGACGCCGATCAAGAGCGGATAAATCAGGATGACGAGATAGGTGAGTAGGAACGGCAAGATGAAGAGCAGCCCGCTCCAATCCTTCCCGCGTGCCGCTTGGCTCACGCGGCGGCCGCCCCGGCATGGTGTCCGACGCCGTCCGACCCGAACAGATGAGCTGCGGCGCCGTTAATCTTGAGGCCGACGCGGTCGCCGATCTTCACCTGGCTGGCGCCCTCGTCCTGCGCCGTCACCTCGAGGCCGTCGCTCAGCCGTGCATACACGAGCGTCCGGTCGCCAAGGCGCTCCACTAAGCATGCGTCCGCATCCACTGTGCCGGCGCCGGGCGCCGTGACGCCTACATATTCGGAGCGCAATCCGAGTTCGACCGGGTCGCCATCGGGGACGGCGTTGCGAGCAACGCGCGTCTCAACCTCCGCACCGCCGGCGAGCCTGACCCGCGCGAAAGGACCTTCGCCCGCGGCAATCACGCCTGGCGCCAGCGTCATGGCCGGCGAACCCACAAAACGCGCCACCCAGCTGTTGGCCGGGCGCGTGTAGAGCTCCATGGGCGCGCCGACCTGCTGGATGCGCCTGTCGTTCATCACGACGATCCGGTCGGCGAGCGTCATCGCCTCCGCCTGGTCGTGGGTGACCATAACCAGCGCCGCCTCGACCCGCTGGCGCAGCTGCGCAAGCTCGACGCGCGTGCGGTTGCGGAGCGCCGCGTCGAGGTTCGACAGGGGCTCGTCGAGCAGGAACAATGCAGGGTGTTTCACAATTGCGCGGCCGATCGCCACCCGCTGGCGCTGACCGCCCGACATCTGGCCGGGCTTCTTGTCGAGCTGGCTTTCGATCTCCAGCGACGCCGCGGCTTGGGCGATCCGCGCGTTTATTTCGGCCTTGGGCACGCCGGCGTTCCTGAGACCGAACGCCATATTCTCGCGGACGGTCATGTGCGGGTAAAGCGCATAGGCCTGGAACACCATCGCCACGTCGCGGTCGCCGGGCGGCAACGGGTCGATGCGGCGATCGTCGAGCCAGACTTCGCCTGCGTCGGCCGTTTCGAGGCCGGCAATGATGCGCAGAAGCGTGGACTTGCCGCTGCCCGACGGCCCGAGAAATGCGATGAACTCGCGTGGCTTCACGTCGAGGGAAACGCTGTCCAGGATCAGCGTATCCCCATAGGATTTACGGATATTGCGGAGCGAAAGACCGGCCAACGGCATCCTGCTTTATCGTTATAGCCGTGTCATCGCGTAAGATCGGGCGCCCGGTCAACGTCGAAAAGGCACTTCTTCCATCCCGCGTGAGCGTCTAACGGCCCGGACCCATGACGACTCAGCCCTTTCAAGTCGAAGCCGCCGAAGAAGGTGCCGGCTACCGTATCAGCGTCACGCGCGATCAGGAAAGCCGGGAATATCGTCTGCCCGACAACCTGCACCCGTCGTTCCAGCTTTTCTTTGCCGAGCTCGCGCGGGACTTCGGCACGCTGGTGCCCGAGACGCAGGAGGGACCGGTCCAGGACCCGGACGCTCCCGAGCCCGACTGGCGGCCGCTGATCGTCGAGAACCTCAGCCCGGGAACCATGGCCGGCTATGGCGACCCGGCGGTGTTGAAGACCGATGACGGATATTGGCTGGTGGCGACGTCCAACGACGCGCTCGATGCCTTTCCGATCCTGCATTCGCAAGACCTCAAGGCGTGGGAGCATAAGGGCTATGTGTTCCCCGAGGGCCAGGCGCCCGAATGGACCGCACATGGGCGCCAGGTCGCGGATTTCTGGGCGCCGGAAATGGCCTTGGTGGGCGACGAATATTGGCTCTGTTATACAGCGCGGCAGCGCAGCAATGCGCTCGCCATCGGCCTGGCCAAGGCACCGCACCCGACCGGGCCATGGCGCGATCTCGGCCAACCTCTGATCCTGCGCGACGCGGTCAACACGACCGGGCTTGCCGGCGATCCGAGCATGCCCTTGCTTTCCGGCGGCGTCATCGACAGCCATATCTTCATCGATGCCGACGGCACGCGCTATCTTTTCTGGAAGCGGGACACCAACGGCGTCTGGCCGCGCCCGCTCGCCGCGCTGCTGCGTGGCCGCCCGGAGCTGATCGAGCAGCTGTTCGCGACCGAGGCGGAGCGGGCGACCGCGGCCTTTTGCGCGGCCATTCAGCCTTGGGCGAACGGCCGGCGGCCGATGGAACGGTTCTTCCTGATGCAGCCGCTGATCAGCGCAGTGCTGGCGAACTGGAACGGTGTCCGACAGGCCCTTTTGGACTATCCCGACGCAGCTCCGATCCTGGACGCCATGTCCACGCCGATCCACGCCCAGCGGCTCAGCGAAGACGGCTCAGAGCTGATCGGCGAAGAGCGGATCGTGCTGGTCAACGACCTGGACTGGGAGGGACATCTGATCGAGGGTCCCTGGGTGACCCGGCAGGGCGGCCGCTATTACATGTTCTATGCCGGCAATGACTTCGGCACGCCTGCCTATGGCATCGGCGTCGCCGTCGCCGACCACCCTTTCGGCCCATATCGCAAACAGGGCGAGCCGCTGCTTAAATCGACCCGATCCTGGTGGGGGCCGGGCCATGCTTCGGTCGCCTGCGGGCTGGACGACCGGCCGCAATTGTTCTTCCACGCCTATTTTCCCGGGACGGGCGGCTATAACGCATTCCGTGCGCTGCTCACGGCCGGCCTGTCGTTCAAGAATGGCACCGTCCACGTGCAGGACCTGCCCGCATGACGGGTCCCAAACCCTTTATCGTCGAAGCGACCCGCGACGGGGTGGCGACGCGGATTTCCGTGAGCCGCGGCGATCGGGCGAAGACCTATCGGCTGCCGAGCGGCCGTCCGCAGCACTATACCATCTTCTTCAGCGAGCTTGCGCGGGACTTCGGCACCCGCTCGCCTCATATCGCTCCCGGGCCGGTCATCCTCGACGAAAGCGAGCCGACCTGGCGCCCGCTGATCATGGACAATCTAAGCCCTCGCACGACCGCGGGCTATGGAGATCCCGCCGTGCTGAAGACCGACGAGGGCTATTATCTGGTCGCGACGTCCAACGACGCGGTCGATGCCTTTCCGATCCTGCACTCGAACGACCTCGAAGCTTGGACGCACAAGGGCTTTGTCTTCGCCGAAGGGGAAGCGCCAGGCTGGACCGCGCACGGCCGCAGCCTGGGCGATTTCTGGGCGCCGGAAATGGCCAAATGCGGCGACGAATATTGGCTCGTATATACGGCCCGGCAGCGTTCCAACGCGCTGGCGATCGGGCTAGCCAAGGCACAACTCCCGACCGGCCCTTGGCGCGACCTCGGGCGCCCGCTGCTCGACGCCCATGCCGTCGACACCATCGGCCTCTCCGACGATCCGGAACTGGCGCTGCTGGACGGCGGCGTGATCGATTCGCACATCTTCATCGACACCAACGGCGACCGTTATCTCTTCTGGAAACGCGACACCAACGGCGTCTGGCCGGCGCCATTGGCCCGGCTGCTGCGGCAGTCGCCAGAGCTCATTCCCGAGATGTTCGCCGCCGAGGAGGACCGGGCGATTGCCGAGTTCGTCGCCCAGATCGAGCCCTGGGCCAACACCCGGCGTCCAGGTGAGCGCTTTTCGCTGTTGCGGCCGCTGGTCGAAGCGGTCCTAAGCCACTGGCAGCATGTCCGCGCCGCCCTTGCGGCACATCCGGGAGCCGAGGACGTGGTCGAGGCGATGAGCACGCCCATATACGGGCAACGCCTTTCAGAGGACGGGGAGCTGATCGGCGAGGCCGCCATTGTCCTCACCAACGATCAGGAATGGGAAGCACACCTGATCGAAGGGCCCTGGGTGACGTGGGCGGAAGGACGCTATTGGCTATTCTATGCCGGCAATGATTTCGGAACGCCGGCCTATGGAATAGGCGTGGCCGTGGCCGATCACCCGCTCGGGCCGTATACGAAGCAGCCCGAGGCGCTGCTTTCTTCGACCAAGACTTGGTGGGCGCCCGGACACGCCTCGGTCGCCCCCGGACTGGACGGTCAGCCTCAGCTCTTCTTCCACGCTTTCTTTCCGGGCACAGGGGGATACAATGCCTTTCGCGCGCTTCTGACGACCCCGCTTCGGTTTACCCCTCAGCGGGTCGAGGCGCTCTAGCAGCACGTGCATGCTCTTCATGACCGCTTGATCATCGGAGATGCTCGGATGCTCTTGTACGATGGGCGACTGACGTCCGCGTTACTTCGCGCTGTGGCGGCTTTCCAAATCTGCGGGCTTTGGCCTCGCGGCTGAGGAGGGTCCGTCGCCGGCTATTCGTGGCCAGCCGCCGATCCAAATTATTCGATCAAGCAGCATGACTCTTCGGGAATTTACGTCGTCGCCCGGTTTGGAACGGGGACGTTGCGCGTCGACGGCGTGATAGACCATCCAGTGGTCCCCCCTTGCGTCCGCGACGACCGCGTTGTGCCCTGGTGCGATCCACTGCCCGCGCTGCTCGAGAATGACATCGCCTCGTGTTCCCTTTCCAGCAGTGAATCTGCGAAACGGGCCGGTCGCGCTTCGGGAGCGTGCCACCATGACCGCATAATGGGCATTTGGACCGCAGCAATTGTCACCAGAGTAAAAGAGATAATACCAGCCGCCTCTTTTGAGGACCCAGACGCCTTCAATGAGCCGGCCATATTCTGCAGCGTCGCTCGATTTGACGGGCTCCAGCAATTCGACAGGCTTACTGCCCGGCGCGAATGAAATGCGGTCGGGAGCGAGTTCCTGAACTTTGATAGATCCGAAGCCGGACCCCCAATACAAATAGCGCTTCCCTGTCGCAGGGTCGTCAAAAGCCATCGGGTCGATATCGACGAAGGTCGGCCCACAAGTGAGTGGCTGCCCGCTGTCGGTGAATGGTCCTTCGGGGCGGACTGCGGTTGCGACCGCAAGGCACAGACCTTTGCTCGAGTCTGACAGCGCGGCGTCCGGCTTTGCGGAAAAATAGAGGAAATAGCGGCCCGACGACTGGAGCATGTGCGGAGCCCAGAAATCCTGGGTGCGACTGGCCCAACGGGGCTTGATCGGAAGAGCGTCGCCGAGGAACTCCCAATTGACCAGGTCTGTCGTTCTGGCCACTTGAATGTTTCGTATCGCTGATGCGCCGCCCTGCGTTGCGTATGCGTAATGGAAGCCCGAATTTGTCGTGGTAACCGCCGGGTCGGGAAAATCCATGTTCAGGACCGGGTTAGCGTAGGTCGCCCCGGATCCCATGGCGGGTTTTAAGGCTGTGCACCCTGAAAGCCCGCTCAACGCCAGTAGTGAAAAAAGCCAAGGCGCAGCGTGAGCCATCTCAATCCATAGCTCCGCGAACTAGCAACCGAATGCAAGCGATCATGGCGGCTGACTTGCAGCGGCCATCCCGCCGGCCGATGTCCGCCACGGGCGCATAGGTGCTCTCACCATCTGCTGAACTAACGGCCGGTATCCCACGCTCACCGCCGGAAAGCGGACGGGCTGCTTTCCCCCAGTTCCCGACATTTGAGCGCACCGTCGCTCATGTCCGGCATGGGCGCAAAGCAGCCATGCTCCAGCAAAGTTTCCGTCGCACGTTCTGATTTGCTCCCCTGCGTGTGCGCATTCTATCAAGGTTGAACATACCAAGGGGGAGCGGCCGTGAAGTTCGTCGGCAACTGGCTAATGAAGAACAAATGGGCGCTTTCGAAGCTGTTGGCGAGGACGCCGGATCGGCTTGGCCGAGTCTTGACTAAGGACGAGATGTTCCACGAACCGTCTGAAGTTGTAGTTTCCCGGGCATGTGAGGCTCTCCGGCTTGAACCGATCACCTTCGAAGTTCCGGAGAAGATAATCCTCAAGCATGAGGAAGACTTGAACCCCAGTTGCGCTCTCTATTCTTACATCCAGAAATCGCACGGTAGTTATCAGCTCTGGAGCCAGTACCCTGGAGAGCCATATGTCCCAGTCTTACGAGGGAGGGTGCGCCGGAAGGGCATAGTGATTAAGGTGATCCTCCCACGCTTATCCTCTGAACACAATCCCATCCGTGATCAACTAGAGCTGGTTCAGAAATCTCTTGTTGGACAACAGGACCAAGTCGAAGATTTCAATTATGTTCTGCCGTACCATATTGAACGAGCTCTGTTTCGCTACAGGCGGCAATACGGAGCGAAAACGGGGTAGCCGCGTCTTCGTATCTGGAGCGACTGCCTCACTCATCCGCTCACGGAATGACAATGCTAGAGCTACCGCTTAGTCCCGCGATCGCTCCCGCGGCGACCGACGCTTTGCCCAGATTACCAGCGCTTCCGCGCGTCTGACCGCTGCCCAGCCGAGCAGCAGGGCAGGCGCGACGAGCACGAGCTTTTCCACCAACTCGATCATGCGACTCAACTCCACCTAGCTCATGGGTGAAGCACAAAGCTGTGGATGTAGGACAGCGACAATGTTCCGGTTTTGTTCGATCTTGTGCCATCAGGCGGAGATGCGATTCTCTTCCGAGCATCTGAAGTTCAAGGCGCTGGTCGCCCTAGACGAAATTTGAAAGCAAGGAGCAGGTCAGCCGCAGCTTCCTGCTGCGCTTTGCCCTGACCTACCTCTACGCCGTCTCAGGCGGCGAGCGCTAGCCCTACGACCAGTTCTGGCAAGCCGCGACCAGCGGAGCAGGCACCGACTATCTGACCGCCATGGCGCGACGGCAGTCGCTCGAATCCGCACTTAACGGGATCTGCCGGGCAGCCGGCATGGAGCGTACTCCTGATCTGATGGCGCAGCTCAGAAGGGCGCGAGGGCTGTAGGTGGCTCACGCGCGGTTCGAGAGCGCCACGTGCTTTGGCCGGCACAATGCCGATGCGATGATCCGCTGCACTGCCTGCCGGCACACGAGCCGAGCAACGCCCGCAGACCTGCTCACCATGTTCCCGGAGCCGCTGCGGTTGAGTGAGGCAACCAGGCGCCTAAGGTGCGCTGAGTGTGGCGCAAAAAAGGGCAGGTGCGCATTGCGCCGATGTCGAGGCAGGAACTGCGATGATTGTTGAAGTCCTGGCAGCAGGCATAGCGTTTGCCTGCACGCCGACACGGGTGTGGGACGGCGATGGCCCGATCTGGTGCGCCGAAGGGCCGCGGGTGCGGCTGGCGGGCATTGCTGCGCGCGAGATCGACGGAAACTGCAAACCAGGGCACCCGTGTCCCAAAGCTACAGCGACTGCATCTCGCGACCGGCTCGTAGCGCTGCTTGGTGGTGCCCGCGGTAAGAGCCGCGAAGGGCATATCCTGGTGAACGGACCGGTGCTCCAGTGTAGGTCCAGCGGATCAGCCGGAGGGTCGCGGACCGCTGCCTGGTGCTCCGCGCCGCGTGTCGGTGATCTATCCTGCGCGCTGCTGCGAACCGGGACAGTTGTTCGGTGGGATCGCTACTGGCGCGGTCACCGCTGCCCCTGATCAGAGCAGTTCCAGCCGATCGACGTCGATGAGGTTGAAGCCGCTGCGCTTGCCCTGGACGCGCACTCGTCTGCCGAACGGCTGGCCATGATTCGAGCGAAGGTCCAGCTGCCACTCACCGCCATCGTCCACGCGCAAGATGATGCGGGGCCCGTCCCGAAGGACGAGCCCCATTTCATCGACTGCTACACCAAGCGGCATCAGCGCAGACCTGGTGCTTACTCGGGAGCTGCCGCGGCCTTGCGCGGGCCGCGCTTGGGCTTGGCAGCACCAGTCTGTGCGCCTCCGCCGGCATTCTTGCGTGGCGCCCGCTGCGGCTTCGAGGCAGCTTCCGAGGCTGGTGCTGCCGGTGCTGCGCCCTGTGCCTTGCGGCCACGCGCACCCAGACCGATCTTGTGTGCCATTGCCCGGCGCGCCTCTGAATAGTCCGGCGCTACCATCGGGTAGTCCGGCTTCAGCTTGTAGCGTTCGCGGTACTGCTCAGGGGTCAGGCCATGTGTCGACAGGTGGCGGCGCAGCGACTTGTACGGCTTGCCGTCGATCAGCGAGATGAGGTGCTCGCGCGAGCCCAAGGATTTACGCACGGTCACGGCTGGCGTGTACTCGCTCGCAGCCTCAGACGAGCCGGCATTCTCTTCCGCTACCGAGCCAAGGCCGTTCAGAGTGGTGTGCATACGTTGGAGAAAAGCTGGTACTTCATCAGCGTTCGCGCGGTTGTTGGGATTGTTGAGCCAAGCGATGGTCAGTTCTGTTGCAAGCTCTACCGTCGTGTTCTGCGAAGTCTATTCAGCCATGTTGATCTCCGTAAAAGATGCTGTGCTCTAGCAGCCACATGTTGTCCGTCAACCAATGCTCAAGGGTAGAGCCTGCTGCGACCAGCAAATCGCAACCGGCGGCAGCTTTTTCAGATCAGCCATCGTCCTGTCGAAAATGGACTTGCCGCTGAAGAGCGCGTCAACCTTGCTTGGTGCTGTAAAGGCCAGATCGATGGCGTTGCTGATATATGGTCCGCTCACACCTTCGGCGGCAGCAAGAGCAGCAACCGTAGGATAAACGCCACTCGTCAGTTCCTCGAACCAGATGCGGCCTTGGGCGATGTGCGTCAGCACCGACGAACTGGTCTGCCTCCGAACACTGCCGCTCAGCAGCGCCATGCTGCCGTTGCGTGTGAGAAGGTCCTCTTCCAGGTTGATGTGCAGCACGATCGACTGCTGAGCACCGAACAAATCGCCGTGAAGTCGCAGGTCGATCTGCTTTTCATTGACGACAACGCGCTCCAGCAACTTCAAGGCAGTTGTCCTGGAAAGCACCGCCCCTTCATTTGCGACCAGCTCTCCGAGCTGTCGCGCCTGCTCCAGCCTCGGCGCCAATGCGCCGCCGAGCGTCGCCAGCTTGCTTGCCATCATCTCGGTAGACCCAAGCTGCTGTTCGAGCTCGGCCGTGATCTTCTGTTCGAGCAGCGCGGCGGAAATCCGGATGCCGACTTCAGTATTAGCGTAGTAGCGATAGCGCTTGCCGCGCCGCTTTGTGTGCGTGGGCGTAAGGCGCGTGCCATCAGCCAGATGCGCGATGCCGGCGAAAGGACTCGCTGCTGCGGCATTCCCGCGCAGCTTCGCTCGTCGCCTTTGCTCCGTCAGACGCTTTTGAACCTTGTTGAACAGCGCGCGGCTGAGGATCGGCTCGTGCTGCCCAGCGTGCCGCTTCTCGCGGTGGCTGATCAGGCCGATGTAAACCGGGTTGGCGAGGATGTGGTACAAGGCGCCGCGGCGAAGCGTCTGGCCGCCGAGGATCTGGCCTGCTGCTCCTGTCCATGCCTTGCTGGTCAGGTTGCGATCGGCGGCAAAGGCGACCAGCTCGTCCACCGAGCCGAGCTTCAGATACTGCTCGTAGAGCAGACGCACCTGCTCCGCTTCAGCCTGGTTGACGACGAGCGTCCGCTCCTTGGGATCATAGCCAAGGGGAGGGCGACCGCCCATCCACAGCCCCTTGGCCTTGGACGCGGCGATCTTGTCGCGGATGCGCTCGCCGGTCACCTCGCGCTCGAACTGCGCGAACGACAGCAGCACGTTCAGCGTCAGTCGGCCCATGCTGGTCGTCGTGTTAAAGGCCTGTGTCACTGACACGAACGACACGCCCTTGCGGTCGAACAGCTCCACCAGCTTGGCGAAGTCAGCAAGGCTCCTGGTCAACCGGTCGACCTTGTAGACGACGATCGTGTCGACCTTGCCTGCTTCCACTTGCGCGAGCAGCGCCTTCAGGCCCGGTCGCTCCAGCGTGCCGCCGGAGATGCCGCCGTCATCATAAGCTTCTGGCAGGAGCTGCCAGCCTTCGTGCTTCTGTGACAGGACATATGCCTCGCACGCCTCCCGCTGCGCATGGAGCGAGTTGAACTCCTGCTCCAGACCCTCTTCGCTCGACTTGCGGGTGTAGATTGCGCAGCGGACGGGCTCAGCCACGAGCGCCTCGCTTTGGCGAAGCCTTCGCCATCTGAGGTTGAAGCTTTGGCGAAGATTGCGCCATCTGCCCCCGCGCCAGCCGACGGCGCTCAACTTCGGCGCGTTCGCGCAGACCGAAGAAGATCATGCCGTTCCAGTGGGTGCCGGTGATCGCCTTGGCCACAGCGGAGAGCGAGCGATACTCCGAGCCCTCCCATCGAAAGCCGCTGTCGATCACATCGACGACATAGGTGGTGCCGCGCCACACCTTGATCAGTTGCGCGCCCTGCTTCAGGCGCATGGCCGGCGGCACCGGCACCTCGACCGCTGGACCGCCCTTGCTCTTGCGCGCCGCACGGGCGTGATCGACCAGCCGCTGCATCTCCCGGCGCGTAGTGGCGCTGATGTCGCCATGTGCGTTGACCTGCAGCTTCCAGCCGGCAGCCTTGGCGAGAAAGCTGCGGGAGAAGCTGCGGCTCGGCGGCCGCTCGAACAGCTCGGCCCAGCGGGCACGCAGCTCTTCGATCGGCTGATCAGGGGAGGGGAGAGAAGACGGACTGAGGGTCTGATCGGTTTGGCGAATGCTTCGCCGTTTCGTCACTGCACCAACTGGCGCCCGAGCGCCTCGATGCGAGGACGCCAGGCCAGTTTGTCGAGCCACTCGGCAGGGATGCGAGACATGCCGTAGAGCGCTCCCGCAAGCTGCCCGGCAATGGCGGCAGTGGTGTCGGCATCATCGCCGAGATTGGCGGCAGTCAGCACGGCCGAGCGGAAGTCGCTGGTGCGCGCAACCGACCAGATTGCCGCTTCGAGGGCATGCACGACATAGCCTGACGACTGCACAAGGTGACGCGGCTTACCGCGCCAGCTCCCTTTCATGATCGGCCGAATCTTGCCGACGCCTTCGTTGCGCGGGCGCAGCACCTCGGTGCGTGAGCGACCTTCGATCGCGTCCGCCAGCATGTCGGCATAAATCGCACAGGCGCTGACCGCTTCTGGCGCTGCATGCGTCGCCTGGCTCTGCCGAGCGGCGACGGAGGCAAGTTTCGTCCGATCGCGCCAATGGGCAAGTGCCACCGGTGCCAGCCGCATCAGCGAGCCATTGCCTGCCGACATCGGATCAGTCGAGCCGGCAAGCGGATCGCCGGTCTGCTTGAACCGGCTCAGTGCCTGGCGCGTGGTGATGCCTATGTCGAAGCAGCGGCCAGTGCAGGAATAGGTGCCGCGCTCGTGCCAGTCGACGAAGCGCGTCATTAGGTCCTGCTCGTCCAGATCGGGGTTCAAGGTCAGGGAGTCGGCAAGCGCGAGTGCCATGGCTGTGTCATCAGTCCACTCGCCCAGCTTCAGTTGGAACGGACCGCCGCCGACCATGTCGGTCAGCAGCGGATAGCTGTCGCGACTCTTGAACTCCAATGTTGTGCCAACCGCATCACCCACGGCGAGGCCGAGCAGGGCACCCAGCGCACGATCTGCAATCGCCTCAGTTGCCTCAGACGGTCTCGATTCGGCGAGTTCGCGACAAGCGAGCACATGCTTCTCTTGCGACGACACCTCGATGGCACCGGGACGTGCTGCGCGCACGGCAGCCATGGCGCTCTTCGGAGCCATGCCAAGCTCGACCAGCAGGCGCGCAGCGATGGTGCCAGCGCGGCCAAGGCCGCCTTTGCAGTGCACGACGACGTCAAAGCCGTTTCGCAACTGTGCGCGCAGGCCTTCGCCTGCTGCGGACCACGCACGCTCGAACTCTGTTCCGGGCGCAGACACATCGCGGATGGGCAGGTGCACCCAGTTCATGTGGCGGGCGCGCACGGACTGGCCGAGTTCATCGACACCGAGCATTGCCATCTCGTCAGGCTCGATCAGCGTGACCACCGCAACAGCGCGAGGTAGCGATCGCATGGAGATCAACACACAGGTCGCGGTCCCATGCGCCGGTCATCGCTCCGGGCTGCTTCTTGCCGGGGCAGAAGGTGATGCCGATGCGTCCGAGACCGGGCCCGGCAGAGACTCCGGCGATCAGGAGCGGGTGGGAGAGGCTCGTGCGCGTCATTCGGGCTCCTTCACGCGGTAGAGTTCGGCCGGGCGGAAGGCGCCGCCACTCTCGCGACGGCCGGTCGGCTCCAGCCGGCCGGTCGTCAGCATGCGGGTGCGGAAGGAAGGCTTGTTCAGCTGCTTTCCACGAATGACTTCATGGACGTGCTGGAGCTCGCGCAGCGTGAACTCCTCTGGTAGGAGCGCAAAGGCCACGTCGGACCAGTCGAGCTTGGCGCGGAGCCGCTCCAGTGCGGTCGCGATAATCTGGTGATGATCGAAAGGCAGCGGCACAGGATCGTCGCTGAAGTCGAGCACCTCGAACCCACCGTCTTCAAACCTGAGGCGGCCCAGGTCGCGCGCGTCAGTAACAGCGGCAGACAGCAGGGAATAGGGCAGCAAGGCGAAATAGGCGACGGAGATGATCCGCATGCGGGGGTCGCGATCGATCGCGCCAAAGGTGTAGAGCTGTTCCAGGAAAGTGGGTGAGAGCCCCGCCTTTTCGTGCAGCACACGCTGCGCGGCTGCATCGAGCGTCTCTTTCATCCCAACGAAGCTGCCCGGCAGGCCCCACAATCCCTCGAACGGCTGCTCGGTGCGCTCGGTCAGCAGCACGCGGAGGGCACCTGCAGTCATCGACATCAGCACCAGGTCGACCGTCACCGACGGCCGCGGGAAGGCATTGGGATCATAGCTGGCGAGGAAGTCTGATTCGGTCACAGACCAGATTAGTTAGACGTGATATTGATATAAGTCCACAGCGTCTTTCCTTGACCGCCGGACTTGATCGTCGGCACAGGACCAACGATGATGGCGCCGCTCCCGAGAGATGCGGGGGCGGAGCGTGGAAACTCCAAAGCAAAGCAACCGGTCGCCGATCATCGGAGGCCGGGTGGCATGCGCGTATGTCCAGCCGGCAACGGTAAAGGCGCATGCGCTCTGTGCTTTGCCAGGGTTTCCAACATCCGGCTTCGGCCGTCGCTCCGAGAGGAACATAGGGGCGGCAGGTGCGAAGCGCAGGCTCAGCCTCGAACAGGGGCGAGTCACATGGCGAAGAGCGGTTCAGCACTGAAGGTCGCAAGCGACGGGCTGTACGATGCCTGGGCGCTGGTCAACGACGCTGTTCTGGGTGCCGGCCTTGAACTCCAGGAGGACTCCCGAGCCAGTTTCATGAGGGCCGCGCGAAAGATCGCCGTCCATGTGGCAACAGGCGACGAACGCCTGTCGGTTGCGGAGAACAGCGCAATAGCCAACATCTTCTGGCTGGAGGAAGGCTTCGACAACTGGTCGCTCCGCAATCAGATGTTGCACGACCCCAGTATGATCGAAAGCGCGCTGTCGCTCGTCGGAGCCTATGCTGAAGCGAGCAACATCGCGCCGAACGGTTCGGCTCGGGTCGTCGTTGCTATCACCACGATGCTCCACACAGTCGTGGCGATCGAGGGTGCCGAAGAACCTGAAGTGAACCGCCTGAACGAAGTGACGGCCCGGCTGCGCAAGCTGATACCCCCTCCGGCCGCAGTCTCACCGCCCGTTGAGAGTGGTCCGTGTGAGGAAATGCCGGACGGTGCGTCCACGATACTTGCAAGTCTCGACCAGCTCGTCGGGTTGGACGAGGTGAAGCGCGAGGTTGAGACGCTGGTCAACCTCGCGAAGGTGTTCTCGATCCGGAAGAAGATGGGCCTGAAAGTCCCCGACATGTCGTTCCACCTGGTGTTCCTCGGCAACCCGGGCACGGGCAAGACGACGGTCGCTCGGATCATCGCGCAACTCTACGGCAAGCTCAGCCTCCTCTCGAAGGGCCATCTCGTCGAAGTTGATCGTGCCGGCCTTGTCGCCAACTATATCGGCCAGACCGCCACCAAGGTGCAGGAGGTGGTCACGTCGGCGATGGGCGGCGTGCTCTTCATCGATGAGGCTTATGCGCTGCACGACGAGTCTGAGATGGACTTTGGCCAGGAAGCCGTCTCGACGCTGCTGAAGGCGATGGAAGATCATCGCTCTAACCTGGTCGTGATCGCAGCCGGCTACACCAACGAGATGCAGCGCTTCCTCGACATGAATCCGGGACTCAGGTCGCGCATGCCGCGGCACCTCGCCTTCGCCGACTACAGCCCGCCTGAGATGGCAACCATCCTTCAGCGCATGGCTGAAGGCGCCGGATACTCCCTTCCATCGAACTGCGAGAGCGAACTGCTCGGCATTTTCCAACGGCGCTGGGAGGGGCGAGGAAAGGACTTCGCCAATGCACGTGACGTCAGGAACGTCTTCGAAGCGATGATCGAGCAGCACGCGAATCGGGTGGGGTTGCTCGCAGAGCCGACCGGGGTCGATCTGACAGCGCTTGTGATCGAGGACATCGCCGCCATAGCAAATGAGGCTCCACAGGCTAGAGCCGCCTGATAGGCGGCGCTTCGCTAGCGGGGCCGCGGTCAGCTCTCCTGAGGCCCCGCAGGCCTCCGACAGCCTGTACTAGCTCGTCATGCCGTCAAAGGCGTCTAACGCGAAATTGATCGTAGACCTTTTCACGCGAGCAGCCTCTGTTGGCGAGAACTCCGGCAGCGGTTGCGGCTGCATCCAGCGGTCGCGCTCGGGATCAATCCACCGGCCGGTGATGACCAGCCTGAACTCCTCATTCGCGACTAGCGGTTCGCGTCCGAGTGCATTCTTCAGCGCTCGCAGCTTCTCACGCTTCGCACGGTAGGTACGGTTGTGCATGCCCTTGGGCCTTCCAGAGCCGACCTCCGATTGAAGCCGGCCCAGTTCCTCCCACTTGGCTACCCAAGATCCAATCAGTTGCACCCGATACGGCAGATCAGAGCACTTCCTGCACGTCCAATGACCGATGAAGACAAGAGACTTGCGTTCGAGCTGGCAATGGGGGCATATAAACGCTCCAAAAGTGCGATGGTTTTCATGATTAGAAGCGTTCACAACATTGATGATAAAGCTCACCTCTTCTGCCTGCTTACGCAAGTAGAACTTGGACGCAATTAGAATATCGTCTCCGTTAGCTTCACTAACAGCGCATTGCCCAACTCTGTTGTTGTCTTGATCTTCCCAGATGAAGCGATTGACTGAGGTGAGCGACGCCCGCACCGCAGCCGCTGCATTGATGCGCGGAAACGCCTCCTGATACCGGCGTTGAACTTTCGATCCGAAAAGCATCGTTCACCCTCCCTCGCGCGTACGCGCGCGCACGTTTTTTATACAACGACAGTTGATGTTGCTCTAACTTTCTAAATCCATCCAAAATGGCCTTAGCGGCCTCGGTCGCCATTTGCGCGCTAAAGTTGCATCTCAGAGACACCTTTGGTGGCAGACTCTTGGCCAACGGCAAAACGGAGCCCTGGAAGCGGTTAATCGAGACGCAGAGACACTCTCGCATCTCGCTGGAAGTCCACGACTTGATCGACGCCAGCAGCGAAAACTATGAGGCGCGGCGCGGACGACTTGGCGGAGAGGGTGGGATTCGAACCCACGGTACCGTTGCCGGCACGCCGCATTTCGAGTGCGGTGCTTTCGACCACTCAGCCACCTCTCCGCGAGATGCTAGGAGCCGTGGAAACAGGCCCGGTCGAGCGAAGCGGTGCCCCTAGCGGAACGGAAGAGAGGGCACAAGCGTCTGCTTGTGTGTGCTCCGGCGCGACCTAAATAGGTGCGTAATGAACAAGCTAACCGTCTCGTCCCAAAGCGCCGTCGCCGCCCCGCCGATCGTCCATGCCCGCTTTGCGGTCGGGGAAGTGGTGCGCCACCGGCTGTTCGATTTCCGCGGCGTCGTGTTCGATGTCGACCCCGTCTTCGCCAACTCCGAGGAGTGGTATGACGCGATTCCCGAAGACGTGCGCCCGGCCAAGGACCAGCCATTCTATCATCTGCTCGCCGAGAATGCGGAGAGCAGCTACGTCGCCTATGTCAGCCAGCAGAACCTGCTGCGCGACGACGACGCGGGGCCGGTCAGCCACCCTGCCATCTCAGGGATTTTCGAGGAGTATCGCGACGGGCGCTATCAGCTTCGCCGCGAACATCGTCACTGATTGACCGTTTTCGTGTCGATCACTTTCTGTGGTCGCGTTTCGGGCAGCACCGCGCGGAAATGGTTCTGCACCACCTGGTAGCATTCGCACGCACATTGCTCGATCGCGGGCCGGTCGAGCACGACCATGCGCCCGCGGCTATAGGCAATGAGCCCCCGCTCCTGGAGCAGGCGCGCGACCCCGCTCACCGTGGTGCGCTGCACGCCCAGCATTTCGGCGAGATATTCCTGGGTGAGCGCGATTTCGTCCGAATCCACTCGATCATGGGTGGTCAGCAGCCAGCGGCATAGCCGCGCGTCGATTGCGTGCAGCGCGTTGCAGGCGACTGACTGCATCGTCTGGGCGATCAAGGTGTCGGCATAGCGGTTGAACAGGTCGCGGATCACGCTCGAGCGCTCCTTCGCAGCCTCCAGCTGCGTCGTTTCGATGCGCAGCGCCGTGCCCCCGATCTGGACGACGGCCCGCGCGAATGCCGGCTTGCTTCCGGCACTGACGATGCCGCCGATGGCGCCTTCGCGGCCGATGGTTGCCGCCTCCACCGCGCGGCCGTCCGCCATCGTTACGACCAGCGATGCGACGACCCCAGGTCCAGGGAAATAGCTATGCGAGACGTCCTCGCCGGGTTCGAACAGCACGTCGCCGCGATTGAGCAGCACGGCCGACATCGTTGACTCCAGGATCGAGCGTTCAACGGGCTTCAGCGAGGCCAGCAGCCGGTTACCGGCAAACTGCAGCGCCACGTTCAGGGTGGTGACGTCGCTGCGCCCATCATTGTTATCGTTGCTCATCGCGCCCCCCGGCGTGGCTGGCCCCCCACGGACCAACCGGACATTGGCGTAACGACTATCGACACTTAGCTGACACGTCTGTCCGCAAGCCGACATAAGCGGACACATTCATACTGTGTCACTTCGACACAACATTTTATATCAGGATTATGGGCTCAACGACACCGGTCTGTGCGCAACTGCGGCATCGCTGGCGAGTTTGTCGGCGCGTTCATTATCCGGATGGCCGGCATGGCCCTTGACCCATTGCCATTCGATCCGATGCGGCGCTGCGGCGTCGATCAGCCGCTGCCAGAGGTCCGCGTTCTTGACCGGCTTCTTGTCCGACGTCTTCCAGCCGTTGCGCTGCCAGCCCTTCAGCCATTTGGTGAGGCCGTCCATCACATAGCGGCTGTCGGTGGAGAGCTTGACCCGGCACGGTTTCTTGAGCGCGTTCAGTGCCTCGACCGCGGCGATCAGCTCCATCCGGTTATTGGTGGTGTGCGGCTCGCCGCCGGACAGCTCCTTCTCGCGCGCGCCATGGCGGATGATCGCCCCCCAGCCGCCGGGGCCGGGATTGCCTTTGCACGCGCCATCTGTGGCAATCTCGACCAGGGGAAGCTCGTTCACAGCGCGGCGTAGTGGTCCAGCCGGCGCAGAAAGGCGAGGGGGTCTTTCCGGGTAACGAGCGCATCTGCGGGCGTGTTGAGCCAGTCCCAGGCCCGAGTGAGCAGGAAGCGCAGGCAGGCGCCGCGGGCGAGCGCGGGAAAGGCGGCGCGCTCTTCGGGGAGCAACGGGTGCTCGGCGTCATAACCGGCAATGAGCGCGTTGCCGACGGCCGCGTCATAGTCCGGCGCAAAGGCCCAGGCGCTGTGCATCACCGCCAGATCCCAGGCGCGCACTTCGGTGCAGGAGAAGTAGAAGTCGATCAGGCCCGTCACCTGATTGCCGAGCATCAGCACATTGTCCGGGAAGAGATCGGCATGGACGACGGAGTGCGGCAGGCCGGCAGGCCAATGCGCGTCGAGCCAGGCGAGTTCGTGAGTGACGCGCGCACGCAGCCCCGGCGTGATCACGTCCAGCTGATCGCCGCAGCGTGCCGCGAGCGCCTTCCAACCGGGCAGGCCGAGGCTGTTGGGGCGGCTCAGTCGAAAGTCCCGCAGTGCCACATGCATCCGCCCGAGCGCCGCGCCGGCCGCGCGCGCCTGGGCTGGCGTGGGGCGCGATACGGACACCCCGGGGAGAAACTCGATCAGGCAGGCGGGCCGCCCGGCAACGCGCTGGACCTGCACGCCTTGCCCGTCTTTCAGCGCGCGCGGGACCGGGTTGCCACTGTCTGCCAGATGATCGAGCAGGGCGAGGAAAAAGGGCAGGTCGGCCTCATCCACCCGCTTCTCGTAAAGGGTCAGGATGAAGCGGCCGCCGCTGGTGTCGACCAGATAATTGGAGTTTTCGACGCCCTCGGCAATGCCCTTGGCGGAAACCAGCGAGCCGACGCCAAAGCGGGCGACCAGCAAATCCAGCTCTTCGGCAGGCACCTGGGTGTAGACGGCCATCGCGGCTTCAGCTGCGCGCGGAGCGCTCGACGGGGCGCAGTTCGATCATGAGCAGGCTCACCAGCCATAGCGGGATGGTGTAGAACAGGTGCGGGCCGGGCTTGGGATCGCTCTCGAACACGGCCAGGCCGGCCTCAGTCATCAGCAGGAAGTAAAGGCCGCCGGTGGCTGCCAGCAGCTCGAATAGCCTCTGCCAGCGCCGCCGCGCGACCGGCGCCAGCTGCAGATAAAGCACGATCAGCGCGACGACGAGGATGAGCAGCAGGTAATCGTCGATCGCCAGCCGCTCGAGCGCGCCCAGATTGGCGCCGATCAGTGCGCCGAAGAACAGGTTGGTGCCGTTGCTGGCCGCCCGCCTTTCCGCGAGCGTCTGCCGCTCGATCCCCAATAGCGCCCGCCACATGAGGGGAGTGTGGCAGGCTTCCGCCGGGGTGCCAAGCCGTCAGGCCTTGCCGGCACGCTCCTGGTTGAGCGCGAACAGCCGAGCGAGGATCTCGTCGTCGGTCAGCGTGCCCGCGCGCCAGTCCGCGCCCCAGCCATAAGCGTCCGCCACCGCCTGATCGAGCGCCGCATGGGCGTTAGCGAGCCATTGCGGCCGGGCATTATAGAGGTTGGTGAGCGTGCGCTTCTTCAGCTCCTTCGCCGCCTCCTCGTCCCTGGGCAGGATGCGGTCGGGATAGCCGGGCACCACCTCCGGCACCCGCACCACCAGGTCGGCCGGGTTCAGCCAATTCTCCCGCAACTCGTTGAGCCGGGCAGCGGCAATGGCGATCGCCTGCGCGCGGGGATCGTCGGCATAGTCGGTGGCGGGGATGTCGGGCGTCAGGCCTCTGGGGAAGGGGAAGGTCTCGAAGGTGGTGGAGGGGGTGTAGCGAGGGTCGTTGCCGACGCCGAGGAACGTGCCCATCCGCAGCGACCAGAGTTCGTGGAAGCGCGAGTGCAGGATGCCGAAGCTGGTGTCGTCATCGCGGGCGACGACCACCAACTGGCAGTCCGGAAGAGTTGTGGCCGGGAGCCAAGCGAAAAGGCGGTGCTTCGCTACCCTCGGTGTTGCGAAGAAGCGTTCTAGGTTCTGGAGCGCTTTGCGCATCCCTGGACGCGCCTCGCCATGAAGCCACCAAGTATTTCGGTGGTTCGTCCTGCGAACGTCGGCCCGCATCGGCTTTACCAGTTTGTGCACGATCTCAAACGGAGCTTCGTAAAGCATCGCATCAGACAGGCTCATGCTGGTCCCGAAATCAACAATCCACTTCCCAGACGGCCTTTGAGTTACATCCATTCCGTTCAGCCAAGGACGAAGAACATCGCTATTCGGGAGTCCGTTCGGGTTGCCCTTCGTCGAGAGAATACGTCGTCCGTCATCTGCGGTCAGCTCGAAAGGGCCATTCTTCTGATCGCCAATGAACGCAGCGCGAAAGTTGGAGACGAGCGATCCGGAGGATGCCAAATCGAAGGCATGTTCGTTTGCTGTAAGGTCGGCAAGGACACGGCTTACCTTTCTGCCGTTAAGCGTCGTAGGCCTCACTCCGGCATGCTTCTCGAAGCACACGAGCGATACCCGAACTGCTGCGCCTTCTACGGTCCAGCCTTCGTCACTCCACGTTTCGAAAATCTGCCCATCTTCGACTATCTGTCTTAGTACTCCGCGATTGGCGCCACCCCGGATGGAATTGGTAGCGACAAGCCCAGCGCTTTTCAGCTTGCCAGCCGCTATTCGGTTCCACGCCGCCGCAAACCAGTAACAGACAAGATCGGAGCCGCCTGGCACCTGCGGCCAAGCGCTCCGTAGCGCAAGCGTGTATTCGTGGCCGAGTTCACCGACCATCTTCTTGTCGCCCAGAAACGGCGGGTTGCCGACGACGACGTCCGCCTGCGGCCATTCGGCGCGGGTGCCGTCCTCGTTCAACACCGCGTCGCAGCATTCGATCGTGTCGAGCGGGCGGAGGATCGGATTGCGGGCGGCGTCGAAGCCGTTGCGGCGCATCCACTGGATCTCGCCGATCCACACCGACACGCGGGCGAGTTCGGCGGCATAGGGGTTGAGCTCGATGCCTAGCACGCATTCCGGCCCGACGCGGGGAAAGCCGCGCGGCAGGCCGAGCGCCTCGGCGTCGAGATTGGCGCGGTGCTCGATATCCTTCAGCGACCGCAGCGCCACATAGAGGAAGTTGCCCGAGCCGCAGGCCGGATCGAGCACACGGAAGGCTGCCAGACGGTCGATGAAGGCGCGGTGGATCGCCTCCGCCTCGGCCAGCAGCCGGGTACGCTTGCCGCGCTCGGCCGGACTCAGCAGACGCTCCGCCGTGCGCCGGGGCGCGCTATCCACCAGCGCAGTTATCTTCGCCAGCGCCTCGGCCCATTCGGCCTCGAGCGGATCGATGATAACCGGCTTGACGATCATCATGATCTTGGCGCGGTCGGTATAATGGGCGCCGAGCTGGCTGCGCTTGGCCGGGTCCAGCCCGCGCTCAAACAATGTGCCCAGGATCGACGGATCGATCTGCGACCAGTCGCGCCGCGCGGCGCCGATCAGCTCCTCGATATCGTCAGCGGACAGGGACAGGGCATGGTCGTCTTCGAACAGCCCGCCATTGAACCAGTCGATCGCGGTGAAGCCGACCTTGCCGCCGTTGTGCGCCATCGCGCCGAACAGGGTGGTGGCGTTGTCGGTAAAAGCGGCGGGATCGCGGCGGCTCAGCTCCAGCATGCGCGTGAACAGCTGGTCGGGCAGCAGGCCGACATCCTCCGCGAACATGCAGAAGACCAGGCGATTGACGAAATGCGCGACCTGATGCGCCTCGTGGCCGCGATCGCGCAGCCGCTGGGCGATGCCGGCGAACTCGCGTGCGGTCTCTTCGGTCAGCGCCTGGCGCGTCTTGGGGGGGCGGAAGGCTTCGGGGTCCTTGAAGGCCTGGGCGAGCCGATCGCGTGTGCCCGCGTCGACCAGTTGCTCCAGCGTGAACTCGTGCACTTCCTGCACCGTATTGGTCCAGTTGGTGTGGATGCGGATGCGGTCCATGTCGGACACGATCAGCAGCGGCGGGTTCTCCAGCGTGACGCTGTATTGGAGCAGCTGGGCGAACGCCTTTTCGAGATTGGCGTGCTTGCCCTTATATTCCCAGGCGAAGCAGCCGCGGCGCCAGACATCGGCCCAGGGTCGAGCACGCCCAGCAATGCGCACAGGTCGTTGAAATGGCTCTGGGAAGCGGTGCGCTCCTTCAGCTCGACATGGCGCCATTTGGTCAGGAACGCGTGCGGGGTCATTGGCGGGGTTGGTAGCATGGGGCGCACAAAGAGAAAGGGCGGCCCGTTGCGGGGCCGCCCTTTCATTTGTCCTTCGGCTGGGGACGTGGCGGGAGTGAATCCCGCCACGTCGGTCGGCGCAAGGCGCCGCCGGCCGCGCTAGCGCGAGTCTGCGAGCTTGCGTCGCTCGCAGCCGCGCGTCGCGTTACTTGAGTTCGACGGTCGCGCCCGCTTCTTCGAGCTGCTTCTTGATCTTCTCGGCTTCGTCCTTGCCGATTCCTTCCTTGACGGCCTTCGGCGCGCCTTCGACGAGAGCCTTGGCTTCGGTCAGGCCGAGCTGGGTGATCGCGCGGACTTCCTTGATGACGTTGATCTTCTTGCCACCGTCGCCGGTGAGGATCACGTCGAACTCGGTCTTCTCTTCGACGGCCGGAGCAGCGGCACCACCGCCACCGGCGGCCGGAGCGGCAACCGCGGCAGCGGCCGAGACGCCCCACTTTTCTTCGAGCATCTTGGACAGGTCGGCCGCCTCGAGGACGGTCAGGGTCGAAAGCTGGTCAACCAGCGACTGAAGGTCTGCCATGTATAGTCTCCGTATCTAAAGGTCTTAAGCGTCTTCTTTGGCGGCGTAGGCGGCAAGCACACGTGCCAGCTGCGCGGCAGGCGCCTGAGCGATGGTCGCGAGCTTGGTCGCGGGCGCCTGGATGAGGCCCACGATCTTGGCGCGCAGCTCGTCCAGCGACGGCAGCGACGCCAGCGCGGTTACGCCCGCCACGTCCAGGACGGTATCGCCCATGGCCCCGCCGACGATTTCGAACTTGTCGTTCGTCTTCGCGAAATCGACCGCGATCTTGGCGGCCGAAACGGGGTCGTTCGAATAAGCGAGCCCGGTCGGCCCCGTCAGCATCGTACCGATGCTGGCATAGGGCGTTCCCTGGATCGCGATCTTGGCCAGGCGGTTCTTGGCCACCTGATAGCTGGCGCCGGCATCCCGCATCTTGTTCCGCAGGTCCGTGGACTGCTTGACGGTCAGACCCTTTGAACGGGTCACGACCACCACGCCCATGGTGGACAAGGTGCTGTTCAGCTCTTCGACCAGCTCTGATTTTTGAGCTCGATCCATGCCATTCTCCCAATGACGCACGGAAACACCCGTGCGCCGGTCACTTCATGTCCGAGGGGAATGGGCAAGGGCGCCGAGGCTCAGGCGTAAAGCGGAGCGGCGGCAGACCCGAAACTTTCTTCCCCGTCTAGGCTGGAGATTAAGGGGCAAGCCCCACCAGCTGTCTCGGACGGTCACGAACGGAGCGAACCCCGATCGAAGCGCGCGCCTATAGCTCGTTCCTGGAAGAGGTCAAGCGCGGGAACGGCTGGCGTAGGCGGGTCGTTCGACGCTATCACCGTAACGATCAGCAGCTTCAAGAGGGACGATCATGGCCGACACCCCCGCCGAAAAGCCCAAGCGCCGCCGTACCGCAAAGACCCAAGGCGCCGAAACGCCTGCGGCAAAGCCCGCCCGTGCCTCCCGCGCCAAGGCGCCGGCCAAAGCAGCGGAGGCAAAGCCTACCGGGCGCACGGCGAAGGCCGCCCCGCAGGAGAAGCCAGCGCGAACGAGCCGTGCTCCCACCAAGGAGACGACTCCACGCAAAACGTCGAAGCCCGCTGCCCGGAAGCGCACGGCGACGAACGCTTCGCCTGCGCCATCGCCCGCGCCTGCGGCTGCAAGGCCGGCGCCAACGCCCGCGCCGGTTGTCGAACGGGAATCCTTCCCCGAGCCGCCAAAGGTCGGCCTGCTCGCGGCACTTGGCGCTGCGGTCGCGGTCGGCGGCGCCTGGTTCGTGTGGCGCGCGTCTCGTGCCGAAGAGCCCGACTACCAGACGATCGAAAGCGACGGCGCGATCGAAATCCGCAAATATCCGCCGCTCGTCACGGCAGGCACGCAAGTGCGCGGCGAGCGTCAGCAGGCCCTGAGCGAGGGCTTCCGGACGCTTGCAGATTATATCTTCGCCAAATCGCGTAGCGGACCCAAGCTCCCGATGACGGCGCCGGTGCTTGCCGATGCGCCCGGCAATGGCGGCTGGCGGACGCGCTTCATCATGCCGAGCGGCAAGGCGCGGGCAGAGCTCCCGGCCGCGCCGGACGGCGTCGAGCTGGTGTCCGAGCCCGCTGCGCGCGTGGCGGCGATCCGATTCTCCGGGCGCGCCGACGACGCTACGCTGGAGACCAAGGAAGCGGAACTCCGCTCCTGGCTGCAGACCAAGGGCCTGCCGCACGAAGGAAAGGCGGTGCACGGCTTCTACAACGCGCCGTTCCTGCCGGGTCCGTTCCGCCGCAACGAAGTGCTCGTCCGGTTGAGCGACGAGGGGGGCATGAGCTCCTGAAGAAGATTTCGGCGACCTATCGACGGGGCAGATCGGGTGAAGTCGTTGTGCTTCTGAAACTTACGCAGCACTCGTCGGTTTAACGCATAAGTGACTAGCCGTCGGCTATGGATCGGCGGCAGCGCTTCGGGAGTGTGTGTATGCGTAACGGGTCGCACCGTCCGACCGCGCACCATCGCGGCCGGAAGAGCCGTGCTTTATCTTTGCCGACGGAGCCCGGCCGCTGGAGCCGCTTGCGCGCCGGGCGGCCGTTCAAGCTCGCGCTTGCCTTTACGCTGGTCGCGATCGGATCGGCGTCGACCGTTGGGGAAGGATTGCTGAACGCAGGAGTCGCGGCTGCGCGCGAAGCCCTTGATGTGATGGACCAGCGGTCGCCGGGCGAGCGGACAGAGGCGTCGATGACCAAAGGCAAGCCGCGCATCGATGTCGACCGCGTGGCGCGCGCCTTGCCCCGTATCCGTGATGCACGCGCCTCGTCTCAGCCGCCCGCGACGGCGCAGTCCCTGGTAGCGGCGGCGGCTGCAGCTCCTGATGAAGCCTTTGCTGCTCCGGCCGCTGCCGGAGCTCCGGTAGCGTTTGCCGGCGCGCCGGGCGGCGTCGGAGGCGGCGGCCCTGGCGGAGTGTTCTTTCCGCCCTTCGGGGGTGGAGGCGGCGGAGGTGGCGGCGGCGGGCTCGTCTTTGTGCCCCCCGGTGAGGAGACGCCGGAAACGCCGGGAACGCCTCCGGGCACGCCCGGTACCCCGCCCACCAGCACTGCACCCATCCCGGAGCCCGCCAGCTGGGCGATGATGATCATGGGCTTCGCGGTCGCCGGCGTTTTCGCCCGCATGCGATCGCGGAGGCGCAGCGAGGCGCATCGTGGGTAACGGCCGCGCGGGGGTCGGCACCTGGATTGTCCGAGCGTTCCTTGCCACGCTCCTGATTGGGGCCATTTCGCGCGTCGGTGCCGATGCGGTGCGTCCGGCGGTCGCACCTGCCAATGTTCAGCAAAGCGACCGCGACCGGCTCTTTGCCACGCCCAGTCGTGAAATCAGGCTCGCAGGCGTTGCACCCGGAGAAGTGCAGAGCGTCATTAAGACCGATGGCCCGATGAGCTATGGTCAGACGCTGTGGCGCGAGCAAGATGTCCCGCCGGGATCGCTGTGGATCCGGGTGGACCGCAGTGCGCAGATCATCTCGGTCTTCCGCGGCGCTCATGAGATAGGGACTGCCGTGATCCTCTATGGCGCGCCTGAAAAGCCGACGCCTTCCGGCCGCTATCCGGTGCTCGGCAAGAAGCTTCATCACGTGTCGAACAGCTATGGCGCCGAAATGCCCTTTACGCTCTGGCTGACGCGAGATGGGATCGCCATTCATGCCGGTACCGTTCGGCAGGGTGCGGCGACGCACGGCTGTGTCGGCGTGCCGCGCGAGTTCGCCCGCAAATTGTTCGATCTGGTGGAGGTCGGCGATCCCGTCGTGATCGTTTGAGGCTTTCCCCAGGCGCTGCTTTCCGCTAGGGGCGCCCACTTCCAAGCACATGCTGTGGGAACAAGCCGCGGGAGGGGCGTCGAGCCTCGTCTGTACCGCTAAACTTGAAACGGGCCGAGAGCACAGGCTGTCGGCCCCTCTAGAGAGTGACTTATGGCTAAGAAAATCACCGGCTATATCAAGCTGCAGGTGCCGGCCGGCGCCGCCAATCCCTCGCCTCCGATCGGCCCGGCTCTGGGTCAGCGCGGCGTCAACATCATGGAGTTCTGCAAGGCGTTCAACGCCCAGACCGGCGATCAGGAAAAGGGCACGCCCCTGCCGACCGTGATCACCGTCTATGCGGACCGCTCCTTCTCGTTCGAGACCAAGACGCCGCCGGCCAGCTATCTGCTGAAGAAGGCTGCGGGTCTGAAGTCCGGATCCAAGGAGCCGGGCAAAAGCGTCGCGGGCAAGATCAAGCGCTCGCAGCTCGAAGAAGTCGCGACGGCGAAGATGAAGGATCTGAACGCAAACGACCTCGCTGCCGCAACGAAGATCATCGAAGGCTCCGCTCGTGCGATGGGCCTCGAAGTGGTGGAGGGCTGATCCCATGACCAAGCTGACCAAGAAGCAGAAGAACTGGGCCGTCGAAGCCGAAAAGCATTACGGCATCGACGAAGCCATTGCGATGGCGAAGCAGTACGCGACCGCCAAGTTCGACGAGACGATCGAAATTGCACTGAACCTGGGTGTCGATCCGCGCCACGCCGACCAGATGGTCCGCGGCGTGGTTAACCTGCCCAAGGGCACCGGCAAGACCGTCCGCGTGGCGGTGTTCGCCAAGGGCGCCAAGGCCGATGAGGCCACGGCGGCGGGCGCAGATATCGTCGGTGCGGAAGACCTGCTCGAGATCGTTCAGGGCGGCACGATCGATTTCGACCGCTGCATCGCCACGCCGGACATGATGGGTCTGGTTGGCCGCCTCGGTAAGGTGCTGGGTCCCAAGGGCCTGATGCCGAACCCGAAGCTCGGCACCGTGACGATGAACGTCGCCCAGGCGGTCAAGGACGCCAAGGGCGGCCAGGTCGAATATCGCGTCGAGAAGGCCGGCATCATCCACTCCGGCATTGGCAAGGCGAGCTTCCCGGCCGAAGATCTGCGCGCGAATTTCGATGCGCTGGTCGGCGCGGTTGTTCGTGCCAAGCCGGCGGGGGCCAAGGGCCAGTATCTCCGCAAGGTCGCGGTGAGCTCGTCCATGGGCCCGGGCATTAAGGTCGACGTGGCGGAAGTCGCCGCGGCCTGACCTCGGTCGCCTACGATCAACGGGGGCGGGCGTCAGCCCGCCCCTTTTTTTCAGCCCTAATCGCCAGAACCCGGTTCGCTATCGCCATTCGTCGAAACCATCTTGGCGAAGGAGAATGGCTCCATTACGCGTTCCGCGACTAGGAGGATTTCGCTTATGTTTCTGGAAGTTGTGACCAGCTTGTTGCTTGCCGGCGCACCCGAGACCGCCTCGAACGCCACCGCGCCAGCGGAGCGCCCGGCGGAGAAGAAGATCTGCCGTACCCAGGTCGAGACCGGCTCGCTCGTCAAAGGCAAGAAGATCTGCTTCACCAAGAAGCAGTGGCAGCAGCTCGCCGAGCATAGTCAGCGCGAAGTCGAGCGTACCTTTTCGTCGGGCAGCGCGTCCGGCCAATAAAATCAAGGGGTCCGGCGCGCGGCGGACCCGCTTACTTAGCCCGCTCGACCTGCTCGAACTCGAGCTCGACCGGCGTTGCGCGGCCGAAGATCGACACGCTGACCTTCACGCGGCTGCGATCGAAATCTAGTTCCTCGACCACACCGTTGAAGCTGGCGAACGGACCGTCCAGCACCTTGACCTGGTCGCCGATCTCGTAATCGACCTTGATCTTGTTCTTGGGCGCAGCGGCGGCCGCTTCTTCCTTGGTGCTGAGAATCCGCGCGGCCTCGGCTTCGCTGATCGGCTGCGGCTTGTTGTTGGTGCCGAGGAAACCGGTCACCTTCGGCGTGTTGCGCACCAGGTGGTAGACGTCGTCGTTCAGTTCCAGCTTGGCGAGCACGTAGCCCGGGAAGAACTTACGCTCCGACTGAACTTTCTTGCCGCGCCGCACTTCGGTGATGGTTTCGGTCGGCACCTCGACCTTCTCGACCAGCTGGTCGAGACCCATCCGCGTCGCTTCGGACAGGATGGCGTCGCGGACCTTGTTCTCGAAACCGGAATAGGCGTGGATGATATACCAGCGTGACATGTGTGCTTCCCGTCAGGCGGCGAGGTTGAGCAGGAACTTGACGATCGCCGCGAACACCGAGTCGATCGCGAAGAAGAAGACGCCGAGGATCGTCGTCATGATCACCACCATCACCGCCGTCATCATGGTCTCGCGACTGGTCGGCCAGGTCACCTTGGCGGTTTCCAGCTTCACTTGGTTCACGAACCGAGGGATGTCGGTGATCTTGTTTGCCACGTGTTCCGTTGCCTTCTTCGGGTGAACGCCCCCGTCCGGGCCAGCGCCCGAGGAAAGCATCACCGATGTAGTGAGTTCGGCGCGTATAGAAAGGAGCGGGGGGAGAGGCAAGGGGAGGTGTGGAGAACCGAGCGCCCGACACGGAAGCAAGTCCCGCGTCGTCAGTCCCGCTGCGCAGGCTGGCCGGCCGTTCGCGTGACCTTTGGCCAACGCCGCTTAGCTTCGCTAAAGCCGCTCGCTTCGGCCTGGCAGGAGTGGAGGGACTCGAACCCACGGCCCTCGGTTTTGGAGACCGATGCTCTACCAACTGAGCTACACTCCTCCATGCCGGAGGCGGAGGGCGATGTAGCGGGCGAGGGGCCGCCGCGCAAGCGCAGGCGGCGGCCCGTTTACATCAGGCGTAGCGCAGACGTGGCGAACCCCGCCGCACCCCGGCACCCGCCAGGCCGAACCCAAGGATCATCAGCGCCCAGCTGGAGGGTTCCGGGATGCCCGGTGCGGCGATGGTGCCTTGGAACGCCTGCTGCACCGTCGGGCGCCCGCCTGGGAAGGTGAGCGTGCCGACGCTGGCGAAGCTGCCCGTCGCAGCCAGGAAGCGGCCGAGCCCGCCGGTCACCAGATGCGTCTGGTTGATATTGAACACCCCGGGCGATGCCGCCGTGACCGTGCCCGAATAGGTGCCGAGCAGCACGTCGCCCCCACCGAAATCGAAGCTGAACTCGCCGAGATCAAATGGCGTGACGGCCACGAGCGGCAGCTGGATACAATGGCTGAGGACCGGCGTGAACGCACCCAGGTTGGACAGGCCGACGGAGGTAGAGTTCGCGCTCGGCCGGATATTGGCCGTGTTGCGGCTGCCGCAGCGTGCCGCTGCCGGGCCGGGAGCATCGACGTTAAAGCGAGTACCGGTAAACAAGACTGTCCCCGCGTGAGCGGCGGTTCCGACGCTTGCCGCAGCGATGCACGCCGCAGCCGTGTAAGAGATGAAACGCATGACACTTCCCCTGATTGCGAGAGCGGTCGCGCTCTCGCGCAGGTGATCGGCCGCCACAGCCATGTTAGACAGGATCGAAATCCGATGATTTTCCGACTTTTGGCGTTGGGGAGGGGCTGAAGGAGGAATGGCGACCGCTGCACAGCTTGCCGAAATCCCGCGCTTTCAGCTCGGCGCGGTCGAGGTTCGCCCGGACACGCGCGAAGTGATCGGACCCGCCGGCATCGAAGTCATGGAGCCCCGCGTCATGCAGGTGCTGGTCGCGCTCGCTGAGGCCAAGGGTGAGATCGTCACCCGCGATGCGCTGGTCGAGCGCTGCTGGGACGGCCGCGCCGTCAGCGAAGACGCGATCAGCCGCACCATTCAACGGCTGCGGCGGCTGAGCGAGGGGGCGGCCGCCGGCGCCTTCGAGATCAAGACGGTGCACAAAGTGGGCTATCGGCTGCTGGTCGCTGCCAGCGGCGAGGATGTGAGCAGCGAGCAGGCGGATCGGCCGTCCACGACTCGCCGGGGCTGGATGCTGGGCGGAGCGGCGGCGCTGGCGGCGGGGGGCGCGGGCCTTTGGCTGTTCCGGCCCGACTCACAGCGCTCCGAGGCTGCGGCTTTGATCGCCCAGGCGGATCAGGTGTCGCGCGGCGGCATGCCCGACACCGATGAAAGAGCGGCAGGATTGCTGGAGCAGGCAGTCGCTCTCGAGCCCGACAATGCCAAAGCCTGGGGCAAGCTCGCCCTGGCGCGCGCCTACGTGGCCGAGTTCGCATCGCCGGCAAAGGCAACGGTTGTCGTGGCTGGCGTGCAGGATGCTGCCCGGCGCGCCCAGGCCCTGGCACCGCGCCAGCCCGACGCTCATGCCGCCTTGGCGATCCTGCCGCCTTACTTCGGCGACTGGCTCGCGGCCGAGCAGCGGATGAAGGCGGCGCTGGCGCTCGCGCCCGGCCACCTCCCGACGCGCGACGCCTTGGCCTTCATGTACACGGCGGTCGGGCGCATCCGAGAAGGGTGTGGCGACCGCGTGCGGATGGCCGCGCGCGATCCGCTCCACGCGACCTATCAGTTCAAGCTGATCTTTGCCTATTGGCTGCTCGGCCGGCTGTCCGATGCGGACCGTGCCGCCGACCGGGCGCTGCATCTCTGGCCCAACCATCCCGGCATCTGGGTGGCGCGCTTCTACACCTTTGCGCTGACCGGGCGGCCGGACCGCGCGCTCGACCATCTCGACAATCCCGACATGAGGCCAAGCCTGCCGCCGGCAATGATCGCCTCGTCACGGGCGGCGGCGCAGGCACTGGGCAGCCGGCGCCCGGCCGATATCGAAGCGGCGAGCCAGGCACTGGTCGAAACGGCCGCGCGCAGCTCTCACACGGCTGTCAACGCGATCACTTTGCTCGGCGGCCTCGGAGAAATCGACCGCGCCTTCGCCGTCGCCGAAGCCTATCTGCTGGAGCGCGGGCCGTTGATGGCAAGCGTGCGCTGGCGTGAAAACGGGCTGCCGCTGCGCGATCAGCGTCGCCGCAGCACCATCCCGCTATTCATCCCGTCAACCGCCGCCATGCGCGCGGATCCGCGCTTCGAGCGGCTGGTCGAGGATGTCGGGCTGGTTGATTATTGGCGGAAGGCAGGGGTAACGCCGGACTATCTCGCCTGAGACTCAGGCAGCGGCGCTCTTTGCTCCGGAAGAAAACAGCCCCCGCGCATCTGACGCGGTCATCGGGCGGCCGAAGAGATAGCCCTGGATCTTGCGGCAGCCGAGGCGGCGGATCATCGCCAACTCGTCCTCGGTCTCGACGCCCTCGGCGGTGGTCGACATGCCAAGGCTGTCAGCCAAGGCCACGACCGCGCGGATGATGGCGACGCTTTCCGGCGCGTTGCGGGAAGCGCCTTGCACGAAGCTGCGATCGATCTTGATCGTCGAGAATTTGGTGCGGCTGAGATAGCCCAACGACGAATAGCCCGTGCCGAAATCGTCGAGCGACAGCTTGACGCCGAGCGCAAGCACCTCGCGCAGCACCGCAATGGCATGGGGCGCTTCCGTCATGAACACGCTCTCAGTCACTTCCAGTTCGAGCCGGTGGGGCGGCAGCCCGCTCTGCTGCAGGGCCGAGGCCACTGCTTGGGCGAAGTTCGGATTGTGCAGTTGCTCAGCCGAGACATTGACCGCCACGCGCATGGTCGACGGCCAGTTCATCGCTTCCTTGCAGGCCGTGTTCAGCGCCCACTCACCGATCGGTCCGATCAGCCGGGCCTGTTCGGCAAGCGGGATGAACTTGAGTGGAGGCACGTTGCCGAGTTGCGGGTTGTGCCAGCGCATGAGCGCTTCGAAACCTTCGATCGTGCCCGACTCCGCGGAGACGACCGGCTGATAATGGAGATGAAGTTCGTTATTTGCGAGGGCGCGGCGGAGCGCGATCTCCATCACCCGCCTTTCCTGTGCGTCGACATGCAGTTGCGGCTCGTAGCTTGCAACGGTGCTGCCCCCCACGTCCTTGGCCCGGTAGAGCGCCAGGTCTGCGGAGCGCATCAGCAATTCGGCATTGTTGCCGTCGCGCGGACCGACCGCCGCGCCGATGCTGGTCCCGACATAGAGGATGTGATTGTCGATGTCGTAAGGCTGCGATAGCGAGTCGATGACGCGCTTGGACAGCCGGTCGATCTGGGCCTGATCCGCCGCATCCTTCAGCACCACCCCGAACTCGTCGCCGCCCAGACGGCCGCAGAGTTCATTGTTGCTCATCAGCGCCGACAGCCGCTCCGCAGCGCGGGCGAGCAGGCGGTCGCCGACGGCGTGGCCCAGCGTGTCGTTGACGCCCTTGAAGCGGTCGAGCCCGATGATCAGGAAAGCGCAGCGGCTGCGCCATTTCTCCGCGCCGGCCAGCGCCTCGGTCAGCGACTCCGCTATGTGCAGCCGGTTCGGCAGCCCCGTCAGCGTGTCGAACCGCGCCATCCGGTTGATCTTGTCGGCCGAGCGCCGTTCCGCAGTGACGTCGCTGCCGGTGCCGCGAAAGCCTCCGAAGCCGCCGCGGCTGTCAAGCACCGCAGTGCCGCTCAACTCCCACCACAAAGTCTCGCCGCCGATGGCTACGGGAAGGATCAGTTCCTCGAAGGCTTCGCGCGCCTTGATCTTCTCGGAAAGCGTGCGGAGCGCGGCAGGAAAATTTCCGCTTTCCCATGCGTCGCCGCCGAGTAGTTGCAGGAACGAACGGCCCTCGAGCGATCCGCTCTCCTGACGGAAGGCATGGGCAAGACGCGGCGAGACACCGGTCAGATTGCGGGCAGCGTCGATCTGCCAGCTCCAATCGGCGGCGTGGTGATCGTCAAGCGTGTATTGCCCGGGCTGCGGCGGTAGCGGCAGCGCGGCGAAGCCCGTCTCGCCGCCGTGATCGCGGGCGCGCTGCAGGCAGCGGTGGATCAGCACCGCATCGACCGCGATCGTCGCGGCGACGACCGACAGGGTCGGGAAAAGTCCGGTGCTGCCGCTGAACACCATCCAGGCGATCGCGACCAGGGGCACGGCCGAGGCCAGAAGCACATAGCCGGCGACGCCGGAGGCGATCGATAGCGTGGCGGGCGTGTTGCGCTCGGTCATAGGCTCGCCACGCTAGCGAGCGTTGGTTGACATAAGGTAAGCGGGTTTCAGGCGGCGAGCGGCTGAATTTCACCGGAAAGGTAGAGGTTACGCGCCTTGGCCCGGCTTAGCTTGCCCGAGCTGGTGCGCGGCAGGGCGCGCGGGGGCACCAGCTCGACCACGCAATTCATACCGGTGATGCTGCGCACCTTGTCGCGGATCGCGTCGCGCAGGCGCGAGCGCTCCTCGAGATCGGACGTGCGGCACTGGACGAGTACGGCCGGCGTCTCCTCGCCGCCCGGCAGCGTGATCGCAAAAGCGGCGATATCGCCTGCCTTGAAGCCAGGCAGCTGCTCCACGGCCCATTCGATATCCTGGGGCCAATGGTTCTTGCCGTTGATGATGATCATGTCTTTGGCGCGGCCGACGATGTAAAGGTAGCCGCCTGACAAATAGCCCATGTCGCCGGTGTCCAGCCAACCATTGGCCAGGCAGGCGGCGGTCGCCTCCGCGTCGCGGAAATAGCCGGCCATCACCGACGGTCCCTTGCACCAGATCTTGCCGATCGCCCGCTCCGGCAGGGGCGAGCCGTCTTCGTCGCGGACTTCCACGGTCATGTCCTTGACCGGCTTGCCGCAGTTGACGACGGCGCGGAAACGCTGCGGCCCGTCATTGGCGGCCGCGCCGCCGGACAGCTCCGTCTCTTCCACCAGCTCAACCTGAATGCCTTCGCCCGGCGGCATAATGGTGACCGCCAGCGTCGCTTCGGCAAGGCCGTAGCTGGGCAGAAATGCGCTTGCATCGAACCCGGCATCGGCAAAGGCATCGACGAAGCTCTGCATGACGTCGGGGCGGATCATGTCGGCACCATTGCCGGCCAGCCGCCAGCGCGACAGGTCGAACCGGTCCGAAGCCCGCGTCTGGCTCGACATGCGCCGGGCGCAGATGTCGTAGCCGAAGGTCGGCGAATAGCTGATCGAGGTGCCGGGGTTGCGGCTGATGAGGTCGAGCCAGGCGAGCGGGCGCCGAGCAAAGTCTTCGGTCTTTAGATAATCGACCGACACCTGGTTCGCGACCGGCGACAGCATGCAGCCGACCAGCCCCATGTCATGATACCAGGGCAGCCATGAGATGCAGCGGTCGCTCTCCTGCAGCTCCATGCCGTGCGAGTGCGCCGACAGATTGTTGAGGAGCGCGCGGTGCGTGACCGCGACCCCGTGGGGGAAGCGCGTGGATCCGCTCGAATATTGCAGATAGGCGATGTCGTCAGGTTCGGTGGGCGGCAGTGTCGCGGGGCGCGCTTCGGACAGCGCGAAGCCTTCCCAGTCGGCTGCCTTCACGTCTGCGAGCCGCGCGGCTTCGCTGGCCATGCTCTCCAGCTCTGCCGGGTAGAGCAGCAACACCGGATCGCAGCTGTCCAGCTGCACCTTCAACTGATCGACATAGGCCGAAGCGCCTCCGAACGAAGTCGGCAGCGGCAGCGGCACGGGCCAGGCACCGGCGTAAACCGCGCCGAAAAAGAGGGCGGCGAAGTCCGGGCCGGTCTCAGCGATCAGCGCGATCCGGTCCCCCGGGCCGATCCCGCGCCCCATCAGCCGATAGGCATGACTCAGCGCGTCGCGACGCAGTTCCGCATAGGAATAGGGACGCGCCAGCGATCCGCGCGCGTCGCAGAAGTTGAAGCCTCGCCGCCCCTGCGCTGCATAGTCGAGCGCCTCGCCAAGCGTGCCGAAGTCTGGGAAGCGACGCGGCAGCTCGTCATCGGTCGGTGTGGCAGTCAAATCTGTCATGTTCTTAAGTGTCGACCCTGTGTGGACGGCAACGGGCGCTTGCAGCATCGCGTATGGCCCTTTTTCTATTGCTTCAACTCGACGGCAGCCCGAGAACTCCCGGCATGACGCGAATGCAACTCGTCCTATTCCCCGATACGGGCGGTTTAAATCGGACCTGACTGTGGCACAATCGTGGCGTAGCGAGCGGCAGGTGCCCCCGCTCGACGAGGCGGGGCTGGAGCGATTGGCGCTGCGCTATGTCGAGCGCTACGCCACCACGCGCGCAAAGCTGGAACGCTACCTTGTTCGAAAGCTGCGAGAGCGTGGCTGGACCGAGGAGAGTATACCTGATCCAGCGAGCATGGCGCGCCGCATGGCCGCACTCGGCTATGTCGACGATGGCGGCTTCGCGCTTGCCAAGGCCGGTGCGCTGGTCCGTCGCGGCTATGGCCCTCGTCGGGTGAGCCAGGCGCTGAAGGCCGACGGCATCGGCGAAGCGGATGCCGCGCCCGCGGAGCAGGATGCCCGAGAGGGCGCCTGGGAGGCCGCGCTGGGGTTTGCAAAGCGCAAGCGCATTGGGCCTTTTGCAGCGCACGTGCCGGACCGCATGGGGCGGGAGAAGGCGATCGGCGCAATGCTGCGGGCTGGCCATGATCTTGCGACGGCGCGGCGGCTGGCGAACGCAGCGCCGGGTGAAATCCCGCAACGGGACGATGGTTAACCACAGATGAATCTTCGTTTCAGATTTGCTACATTTCCGCTATGGTCCGAGGGAGGGATCAGGGGGTAACGTCGCGTGAAGACGGAGAGTAATGCCGCGCACATGCTCGTGGGGGAGGCCGATCACTGCTGGGCTGACGATGCGCCGTCAGGGCAAGTGCATGAACTGGAACGTCATTCCGGCGCCGTGAAGTGGTTCGATGCCACCCGTGGCTTCGGTTTCGTGGTCGCGGATGGCGAGGGCGGCGACATATTGATCCACTTTTCGATATTGCGCGATCACGGTCGCCGCAGCCTGCCCGAGGGCTGTCGCGTCGAGTGCCTCGCGGTGCGGCGGGATCGCGGCCTCCAGGCGCGGCGTCTGCTCAGTTTCGATCTCAGCACCTCAACCGGCCCCGATCTGGACCTGCTCTCGGCGCCGCGCGAGCGGATCGACCCTCTGCAGCTTGCCGACTCCGCGGGCGCGCCAGAGCCGGCCACAGTCAAATGGTTCAATCGGCTAAAGGGTTATGGCTTCCTCATCCGGGACGCGGACGGGGCCGACGTCTTCGTCCATATGGAGACGTTTCGCCGCGCCGGCGTGATCGACGTGCAGCCGGACTTCAAGGTCATGGCACGCATAGCGGACGGCAAGAAGGGCCCGCTGGCGGTCGAGGTGCAGCCGCGCGCCTGATTTGAAAGGTCAGAAGCGGCTTTCTTCCGCACCGGCCTGCCGCTAAACGGCCAGTCCATGGGTTTGCTCGCATCGATCTTCACCTGGTGGAACGGCGCCACCATCGGCACCTCGCTGCACACGCGCCGTCATGGCGGCAAGGTCGGCGAGGACCAGTGGGGCAATATCTATTTCGAAGGTAAGAAGCCGAGCGAGTTCGGCTATCGCCGCCGCTGGGTGATCTACAAGGGCGCGAACGACGCTAGCCGGGTGCCGCCCGAATGGCATAGCTGGCTGCACCACCAGGCCGAGGAGGTGCCGGACAAGGCGCTGCCGCCGGCTCGATCCTGGCAGAAGGAGCCGGTGCCGAACCTGACTGGCACTGCCCAGGCCTATCGCCCGCCCGGTGCGTTGGAGGCGGGCGGCGTCCGTCCCGCATCCACTGGCGATTACGAGGCGTGGAGCCCGGATCAGACATGAGGCGGGGTGTATCGCTGGCGATCGGCTTTGCGGCGCTGGCGGCCATCGCGGGCGGCGCGGTGGCGTTGCAGAACGAGAGCGCTTCTCCGGTTTCGACCGCTGCTACGGCTGCTCCGAAGGGTGCATCCTCGTCAGCGCCGAAGCGCGCCGATGCCCCGCCGATCGCAGGCAAGGAAACGCCGATGGCAGAGCGGACGGCCGTGATCGGACTCCTTAACAAGCGCAACGGCATCTCGCGCGATCTGACGATGAAGCCGGGCCAGGCGCTACGGGCGGACAACGTGATCGTGCGGCTGCGCGCCTGCGAAAGCACCGCGCCTTGGGAGACGCAGAAGCTCACCGGCGCCTTCGTCCAGGTCGACCGCATCGGCGTGGATCGTAAATGGCGCCGCGTCTTCTCGGGCTGGCTCTACAAGGAGTCGCCTTCGCTGAACGTCGTCGAGGATCCGATCTACGATGTCTGGCCCAAGAGCTGCACGATGACGCATCCTGAAATCGGACCAGCCACGACGCGTGCGTCAGCCGGATCGGCTGCTGGCGGCAAGGCTCCCGCCAGGCGATCGAGCGCGCGGAAGTCGGGCGGCGGCGAACCGGTGCCGTCCGCGCCGGAACCGGCGGACAGCGCGGCGCCCAGCAATCCGACATAGGCCGCGCGCGGCACCTCGACTGCGCCCAGTGAGGCGAGGTGTTCGGTCATGAACTGGCAGTCGAGCAGCTTGTAGCCACCTGCGCGCAACCGGGCGACCAGATGCGCCAGCGCGACCTTGGACGCATCTCGCGCCCGTGAAAACATGCTTTCCCCAAAGAATGCGCCACCCAGGCTGACCCCATAAAGGCCGCCGATCAGCTCGCCGTCGTGCCAACACTCCACTGAATGGGCGTGGCCGCGCTCAAACAGTTCGTTGCAGGCCTGCTCGATCTGCGCGTTGATCCAGGTGCCGCCCGCGCCCACCCTCGACTCGGCACAGGAGCGGATGACATCGACAAAGGCCCGGTCCGCCGTCACTATGTAGCGGTCGGAACGCACCGTCTTGGCGAGTGAACGGGAGAGGTGGAATTCGTCGAGGGGCAGGATGCCCCGCATTTGCGGCTCTACCCAATACACTTCTCGCGCGCGCCGGCTGTCCGCCATGGGGAAGATGCCCGCAGCATAGGCGCGAAGGAGGAGGTCGCTGTCGAGCTGGCGCATTCCCGGGGAGATAGTGACGCCGAACGCATAGGAGGAGAGGTTCCCTGACGGTGCGGAGACGCTAAAGGGAGCCCGTCAATCTTAAGGCAGCTCCCGTGCGGCTTCTCCTTCATGTTCTCTTCTGGTGTGCCGTCGCGGTCACCCTCTACATGACACTGCGCCCGATCACTGTGTTCGTACCGGGATCGGACAAGACCCAGCACGCGATGACGTTCGGCGTACTGATGGCCCTGGCCGCCGCCGCCTATCCAGGAACGCGCCTCATCCTGCTCGGCGTCGCTCTCTCGGCATTCGGCGCGGCCATCGAGCTGATCCAGCCCTATTTCGGGCGCAGCCGTGACGTTTGGGACTGGGTTGCGGACAGCGCCGGCATCATCGTCGTGCTGGCGTTAGCGGCCGCTATTCGGGCGGCGCTTGCGAAGCGTCAGCGCGGCTGAGTCTGGTCGAGCCAAAGCTGAAATGGACGCCATGAAAGCGGCTTTTCGAAGCTGATCCCAGCCACATCGCCTTTCGTCCAGCGGACGAGCGCGTTGGTCGCGCCGATTTCGCCTACCGCAACCACCACCGGCTGTCCGCGCTGCACCGGCTGGTCAACTCGGCAACTGACGCCGGTGATCGAGATATCCACCGTCTCACCGGTGATCGTCTCGCCTTCGACGATCAGGCGCAGCGGCCCCGTTCGGACGAAACGGGGCGCGCGGGGGCGCACGCGGAGCAGCGAGCCGCGTTCTTCCCGAAGCATCCGCTCGACCTCGATCAGGCAATCAAGTTCGATGCCGACGGTGTTGCCCTTGGCCCAGCGTACCACACCTCGCATCTGCTTGTCGGAGCGGAGTTCGATGGCCAATTGCTGGCCGACGGCGGGCGCGTGCAGGCACTCGAGCATCAGCCCGCTCTCGGAGATGTTGCGGACCACGCAGAGCTGGTCATGACCCTCCCAGACTCCACGCGCGACACGTAGCACGGAGATGTGCCGCGCGCGTTCGCGGCGCTCGTGCGAGTCGTCCTGCAGCTCGGGTTGACGGGCGAGGCCGGTGTTCATGGCGCCAAGTTACGGACCAATCGCCTAAATTCCGCTTAACCCGGTTGAGGATTTCGTGCCGCTCCCGGAACCATGTCGGGCCTGCTCGCGTTGGCCGGAAAAAGGGAACTCAGCGCTTTGAAGTCGATCGGCCTGGCGGCGGCGGTGCTGGCATGCGCGCCTTGCTCCCCCCTGCTCGCCCAGCAGAACACGCCCGGCGAGGCGATTGTGCCGGACGCGGAGTTCGACGCAGCGTTGCCGCGCGTCGAGAACAGCCTGGATGCGCCGCTTGGCGCTATCGAGGACTTCGGCCAGCCCCCGCCACCGGTGCAGGATCCCGCGCTCACCGAACCTCTGCCGCCGCTCGCAACCTTCGACGTGACGACGCCTACCGAACCTGCCGTCGCCGAGGAGGAAGAGAATGCGGCGACGGTGCGCTACCGGGTCGCTGTAGAGGGGCTGGACGCCGTCGATCTCGAAGGTCGTTTTCGGAACCTGTCGGCGCTCGACAAGGGCGACGGTCAGGCCGCCAACGGCGCCGTCATCTCGGCGCGAGCGCGGGAGGATGAGCGGCTGGCGCTCTCCATCCTCCATTCGGAAGGCTATTATGACCCGGTGGTCGCTTCTCGCGTCGAGCCGGCGCTGAATGAGACCAACCGCAGCATTGCCACGATCAGCGCGGTGCCGGGCCCCCGCTACCGGCTTGGCGTGATCGCGGTTACGGGGGCCGAGACGGTACCGCCGGGGCTCGCCCGCGACGCGCTTGAGCTGAAATCCGGGGATCCAGTGGTCGCTGCCAATATCGAGGCAGGCGAGGCGAATGTGCTGCTGCGCCTGCCGCAGAACGGTTACCCGTTCGTCGATCTAGGCCGCCGCGACGTGCTGCTCGATCCGGCGACGCAGCTTGCCGACTACACGCTGCCGGTCGATTCCGGGCCCCGCAGCAGCTTTGGCGGGGTGACCACAACCGGCAAGCTGGCGTTCGACGCGCGCCATGTCGGGGTGCTGACCCGCTTCAAAGCCGGCGACCTCTACGATAGCCGCAAGGTCGACGATCTTCGCGAGGCGATGGTCGCAACCGGGCTGTTCTCCAGCGTTGCCGTCGAGCCGGTGCGCACCGGTCAGGCCGGACCGGACGGTACCGAGCGCGTGGATCTCCGAGTCGTCCAGCAGGCGGGGCCGCCACGCACCCTCGCCGCGCAGGCGGGTTTTGCGACGGGCCAGGGCTTCACGCTGCGCGGAAGTTGGACGCACCGCAACCTGTTCCCGCCAGAGGGCGGCCTGATCGTCAGCGGCGTGGCGGGTACGCTCGAGCAGGGCGCCGCGGTCACGTTCCGTCGCAACAATGCCGGCCGGCGCGACCGCACGGTCAGCCTGACACTCAATGCCGCGCATCAGGATTTCGAGGCCTATGAAGCGTTCACCGCCCAGCTCGCCGGCCGCATCTCGCGCGAATCGACCCCGATCTGGCAGAAGCGCTGGACCTGGAATTACGGCTTCGAGGTCATCGCCACCGACGAGCGTCGCAAGCTGCCGGGGCGGACGCAGGGCGACGGCACCTACTTCATCGGCGCGCTGCCGGCGCAGCTCGGTTACGACCGCTCGAACAACCTGCTCGATCCGACCAAGGGCTTCCGCCTGACGGGCCGGATCAGCCCAGAGGTTTCCAAGCGCGCGAAGGGCTCGATGGAGCGATATGTCCGCGGGTTGATTGACGGCAGCGTCTATTATCCGGCGGGCGAGAGTTTCGTGCTCGCCGGCCGGGCGCGCTTCGGCTCGATTGCTGGCGCGCCGCGCGACGAGATTGCGCCGTCGCGACGGCTTTATGCCGGCGGCGGCGGATCGGTGCGAGGCTTCGGCTTTCAGGAACTCGGCCCCCGCCAAGTCGTGCCCAACCCGGACTTCGACCCAGCCGAGCCGGACAAGGAGCCGGAAACGCTCTCGGTCCCGCTCGGCGGGCGGAGTGTCAATGAGTTCGCCATCGAAGGCCGTTACCGCTTCGGCAATTATGGCGTGGTCGCCTTCCTCGATGCCGGCCAGGTCTATGAGAGCAGCACGCCCAGGCTCTCCGACCTGCGCTACGGCGTCGGCATTGGCGGGCGGCTTTATACCAATTTCGGGCCCCTTCGGGTCGACGTCGCGACGCCCCTCGGCCGCCGCAGGGGCGAGTCCTTGGTCACGCTCTACGTATCCATCGGGCAGGCGTTCTGATGCAGGCGCGCCGGATCGCGCTCTGGGTCGGCGGCATCCTGCTCGCGCTGCTGGTGCTGATCGGCGTCGCCCTGCTGGGCCTCAACACCGATCCCGGCAAGCGCTTCGTCGCGGACCGGATCGCCGGCTTCTCGACTGCCTCAGGCTTGCGTTTCCAGGTCGGCCGGATCGAAGGCTCGATTTACGGCCGCATGGTGCTGCGCGATCTGCGGATCAGCGACACCAAGGGCGTGTTCGCGACCGCGCCGCGCATCGAGCTGGACTGGCGGCCCTTCGCCTATCTTCGCAACCGGGTCGATATCCGCACCGCCACCGCGCCTTTGGTGACAGTGATGCGCAGGCCGGCACTCAAGGCCGTTCCGACGGATCCGAACGCACCGATGCTGCCCGACCTCGACATCGATGTCGGGCGCCTGCGGGTTGAGCGACTGGTGCTGGAACCGCCCGTTGCCGGCCAGCGCCGTGTCGCGAGTATCGACGGCTCGGCGCGGATCGCCGACCGTCGCGCCCAGGTCCGCGCCAATGCAGTGGTGCAGGGGGGAGGCGACCGGCTGCGGCTGGTGCTCGATGCCGTGCCCGATGACAACCGGCTCACCATCGACGCTCAGCTGGCCGCGCCCGCTGGCGGCGTGGTCGCGAGCATGGCGGGGCTGACCCAGCCGTTGCAGGCACAGATCGCCGGCCGCGGCAGCTGGCAGGCATGGAACGGTCGCGTGCAGGCGGCGCTCGGCGGGCAACCGCTCGCCAATCTGGCGCTGGTCGCCCGCAACGGGACGTTCACGCTTCGTGGGCCGACGCGCCCCGGCCTCTACAATCCGGCGCTCGCTCGCCTCGGCCCTGTGCTGAACGTGGACGCGACGGCCACCGTCGCGAAACGCATCGCCGACACCCGCTTCGCGCTCCGGTCCGATGCAATCTCGGTCGATGGCCAAGGGGAGGTCGATCTCGCCCGCAGCCGATTCGGCGCCCTTCGCGTGGATGGGCGGTTGATCCGTCCTGCCTCGCTCGCACCGAACCTTAGCGGCCGCGACGTGCGGCTGCGGATGCTGCTCGATGGCCCGATGGGGCGGCCAGTGGTCGATTACCGCCTCAGCGCGGACCGGATCGGCTTCAACGATACCATCGTGCAAGGGCTGACTGCCGGCGGCCGCGCACGCGTCGATGCCGACCGCATTTTGATCCCCGTCTCCGCGCGCGCTGCCCGCATCACCGGTCTGAACGCGTCGGTCGCGGACCTGCTCACCGATGTACGCATCGACGGCACGCTCGCGGTCAGCGGCGACACGATCCTGTCGGACAATCTCCGTATCCGATCGCCGCAGATCAATGCCGTCGCCGTCGTAGTCGCGGACCTGTCGAGCGGAATTTATCGTGGCGGGCTGAAGGGGCGGATCAACAATTATCTGGTCCAGGGCATCGGCATCGTCGGCCTCGATACGGACGTGAACCTCGTCACTACGCCGCGCGGCGGTTTCGCTCTGACCGGACGTTTCGCCGCGCAGACCGTCCGCATCGACAATGAAAGCGCGCGCAATCTGCTCGGTGGGCGCACGCTGGTGACCGGACGCTTGGTCTATGGAGATGGCGGGCTGGTCACGATCAGCCGCTTGCGGCTGGCGGCGCCGAAGCTGCGCATCAGCGACGGCGGCGGCACCTATCGACCCGACGGCAGCATCAACTTCCGCGCGACCGGCGTTTCCGACGATTATGGCCCCATCACGGCCTTTGTGACCGGCACCGCGACGCGCCCTCAGATCCGGCTCCGCGCCTCGCGTCCTAACATCGGCATTCCCCTTAGCAACGTGGACGCGATCATCCGCTCGACCGGCAACGGCTATGCGATCACCGCCAGCGGAGGCTCGCCTTATGGTCCCTTCACTGCGGACCTGTTCGTCCGAGCGGGCGGCGGGCCGCTGGCAGTCGACATTCGCCGCGCGCGCTTCGCCGGCATCGATCTCGCAGGACGCGTCGTGCAGACTACCGCCGGCCCGTTCGCGGGCCAGCTGAGCCTGAACGGCTCCGGCTTCGTCGGAACGGTGCGGCTGGGCGCACAGGGACGCATCCAGACCGCCCAGGTCTCCGCCCGCGCCAACAACGCAGTCTTCCCGGCCAATCCGCCTATCCGCATCGGCCGCGCGCTGATCGAGGCGCGGATGGTGCTTTACCCGACCGCGCCGCTCGTCCTGGCGGATGTCCAGGCGGCGGGGGTGCGGCAAGGCGAACTGCTGGTCGAAAAGGCGCGGGCGCGGATCAACTATCAGGGTGGGCGCGGCACGGCGGCGCTGGTCGCAAATGGCCGCAGCGGCGCGACCTTCAACATCGCGGCGAACGCCGATCTCTCGCCGGGATTATACCGGGTGGCAATGCAGGGCCGGGTGAACACGGTTCCGTTCCGCCTCGCCCGCCCTGCGGTGATCCGGGCGCAGCGCGGCGGCTATGAGCTGGAGCCGGCGGCGATCGTGCTGCCGCAAGGCCAGGTGCGCCTCGCCGGCCGCTATGGCCCGGGACTGGAGCTGCGCAGCCGCTTCGACAATCTGGACCTGTCGGTGCTGAATGCCTTTGCATCCGGTGCAGGCGTCGGCGGGCGGGCGACGGGCAGCCTGACCTTTGCCCAGACGGGCAACGCCTTCCCGCGCGCCGACCTGCGGCTCGACGTGGACAACTTCACCCGTTCGGGGGCCGCGGTCGTGTCCCAGCCGGTCGACCTCGCAGTCCTCGGCACGCTGCGGCCGGAAGGCGGCGTGCTCAATACCGTAATCCGGCGCGGCGGCGCGGCAATCGGGCGGCTCCAGGCGCGGCTCCAGCCGGTGGGCGGCGGCGGCAGCTGGACGGAGCGTTTGCTGGCGGCTCCGCTTGCCGGCGGCATTCGCTACAATGGTCCGGCCAGCGTGCTCTGGTCGCTGACCGGCATCGCCGACCAGCAGCTGACGGGGCCGATCGGCCTCGCCGCGGACTTTAGCGGGCGCGTCGCCCGACCGCAGCTGACTGGCATCCTCCGCGCCAACGCGCTCGGCTACGTGAACGAGACCTACGGCACCCGCATCCGCACCATCCGCCTCAGTGGCCGCTTCACCAACGACCGGCTGGAGATCGGCGAGTTCACCGGTCAAGCGGGCGACGGCACGATCACCGGCCGCGGCTCGGTCGGCCTATCCTCGGCGGCGGGTTATCCGATCGACATTCGCGCGTCGCTCAACCGCGCCCGCCTCGCCCGCTCCGACGCGCTCGGCGCCACCGCGACCGGCGACGTGCGGCTGGTCAAGGTAGCGGGCGCCAATGCGACCATTTCCGGCGACGTTCGACTGCCCGAAGCGCGCTACCAGCTCGTCCGCCAGGGCGCCGCCGAAGTCGCGGTGCTGGAAGGCGTGCGCCGCAAGGGCGCGCCGCCACCCTCGACCGAACCGGACGAGGTCGAGCCCCTGCCGGGCCTGTTCAACCTCGACCTGCGGGTCCGCGCCAACAACCAGGTCTTCGTGTCCGGCATGGGACTCGAGTCGGAATGGTCGGCCGACCTACGGGTGACCGGCACTTCCGCCGCACCCATTGTTGCCGGCCGCGCTGAGCTGATCCGCGGCACCTACAGCTTTGCCGGCCGCCGCTTCGAGCTCGACGACAATAGCAGCGTGACGTTCGCCGGCGGCACCAATCCGGTGCTGAACATCCGTGCCAGCGGGGACGTGCAGGGTACGACGATCACGATCAACATCGGCGGGCGCGCGCAGAATCCGCAGATCAGCTTCAGCTCGAACCCGCAATTGCCGCAGGACGAACTCCTCTCCCGGGCCCTATTCGGCGAGTCGATCACCAACATCTCGGCGATCCAGGCGGTGCAGCTGGCGGCAGCCCTCAACAGCCTGCGCGGCGGCAGCGGCGGATTGAACCCGCTCGGCAAGCTGCGTTCGGTCGCGGGCATCGACCGGCTGCGGATCCTCGGCGGCGACGAGACCACCGGCCGCGGCACCGCTGTCGCCGCCGGCACCTACATCTCGAACCGCATCTATGTGGAGTTCATCACCGACGCCCGCGGCTTCACCGCCACCCAGATCAACGTCGCGCTATCGCGGGCGCTGAGCGTCTTGTCGCAGGTCAGCAGCTTCTCCGGCACCAGCGTCGAGCTGCGCTACCGCAAGGACTATTGAAGCCTAGAAGTCGACCTTGTCGTAATGCGGCGGCGGGCTGATCACTTCCATTCGCTCGCTCAGCAGCGGCCGGAAGCTGGGGCGGCTCTTCAGGCCTGAGTACCAGCGTTCTGTCTGCGGATGCCCGCGCCAGTCGATGCCACCGAGATAGTCGGCTACCGAGATGTGTGCGGCGGCAGCGAGGTCGGCCAGGCTCATCGTCGCGCCGCCCAGCCAGTTGCGATGGTCCAGCAGATAGTCGGTGTAGTCGAGATGGTTAAGCGCGCGCTTCATTGCCTCCCGCAGTACGCGGGCATCGGGGCTGGTCCGCTCGATCAGCCGCTTCTTCATCCGCTCATGCATCAACGGCGCGACCACATCTTCGAAGAATTGCTGATCGAACCAGGTCGTCAGCCGCCGAATTTCGGCGCGGTTGACGGCGGTGCCGCTGATCATCGGCGCCTTCTCGACAGTCTCCTCGAAAAACTCGCAGATCGCGCTGCTGTCGATCAGCACGACGCCGTTCACCTTCTCGACCATCACCGGCGTGCGGCCGGCCGGGTTCATGTCGAGAAATTCGTCCTGCCGCTCCCAAGGGGATTCGCGGACGAGCTCATAGCCGACGCCTTTTTCGCCCAGCAGCAGCCGGACCTTGCGCGAAAAGGGGCAAAGCGGGAATTGAAAGAGCTGCCACATGACCTTCCGTGTTAGGAGCGAAGCGGCGAGGGGGGAAGATGCTGGCGAACCTGTTTCTGCTGCTGGTGAGCGCGGGGATCGCGCGGGCAGCGGGTGCCGGCTGGGCAGCTGCGGTGGCGGTGGTGCTTGCCGCCTGGGGCGGCACGACCTTTCCCGACATCGATCAAGTGCTGCCGCTCGACCATCGCAGCGCGCTGACCCATTTGGCGCTGCCGGCGGCGCTGGCGTGTCTTTGGCAGCGTGGACGAGCGTTCGCGGCGGGGCTGGCGCTGGGCATCGGGCTGCACCTGTCGGCGGATATGTTCCCGGAGGCGATGCGCGGTTTCGCCACGATCAAGCTGCCCTTTGCCGGCTCGATCGGTTGGCAGGCGTCTTACGTCTGGATCGGCGTCAACGCCTTTGCCTGCCTCACGATCGGTGCGGTTCTGCTCGGGAGGCTGCTCGGTCCGAAGCTCTCACTGGCGACGCTAGGCGGCGTAGCGCTGCTCGGCATTGCCTATCTGTTCACGGTCGATGGCGGCTGGTGGGCACTGGCGATGTTCGGCGGCACCGGCTGGCTGGCGCTTCAGCCGGGAAAGCGCTCGAACTTGGGCAACTGATCGAGGCCCTCCACCCAGCGGACATGTTCGGCCCACTGGATATGAGCGCCCGGCGGCACGGCTTCGGGATCGTCGAGGGTTGCGCTCTGGACGTCGACGATGCCCGGCAGCATCGCTTCATTGATGTAATAGAGCCCCGTGCCGCACTCGCCGCAGAAGTAGCGGCGGCCATTTTCAGACGAGGCATGCTCCTTCGCCTTCCCGCTGGTCACCGCGAAGCCGTCGGCCTTGTAGGCGATCCAACCGACCATCGGCGCGCCCGAGGATTTGCGGCAATCGCCGCAATGGCAGATCGCGTGGTGCAGCACTTCGCCCGTCGCTTCGTAGCGAACCGCGCCGCAATGGCATCCTCCAGCCGGCATTTGCCTACTCCACTCTCCGCCAACGCGGAAGTTGACACCAAAAACCTACGCCGCGACCCTGATCAACGCCCTCTACCAGCGGCGGCACGATCCTTAGAACATAGCAGGAACGTTGCTGCCGGTCAAGCAGTCCGCCGCCCTTACTCGGCGGCCACGGCCTCGGGTTCGTCGCTTAGCGGCACGGTCAGTCGGCTCAACATCTCCTTGGGCACCACCTGCCAGAAGTGGTCGCGCCAGCGGTCCCATTCGTCTAGGATCGCGTTCGCCCATTTGCTGTCGGTGGCCTCGGCATGTTCGCCGATCAGAGCGCGCAGCTTCATCTCCCAGCGCACCGATGCGAGCCGCTGCCAGACGATGCTTTCCGGATTGGCGTGGCGCTCGAACTTCTTGTCAGCATCGAGCACGAACGCCATGCCGCCGGTCATGCCGGCGCCGAAGTTCATGCCTGGCGTGCCGAGAACAACCGCCGTGCCGCCGGTCATATATTCGCAGCCATTGGCGCCGCATCCTTCGACGACCACGGTCGCGCCGGAGTTGCGCACGGCGAAGCGCTCGCCCCCCTGACCGGCTGCGAACAGCTTGCCGGCCGTGGCGCCATACAGAACGGTGTTACCGATGATGGTGTTGTCTTGCGATGAGAGCGGCGAGCTGACCATCGGCCGCACGACGATGATGCCGCCCGACAGTCCCTTGCCGACATAGTCGTTGGCATCACCGAACACCTCGATCGTGATGCCCTTGCACAGGAAGGCGCCGAGCGACTGGCCCGCGCTGCCCCGCAGCCGCACCTGCACATGGCCGTCGGCGAGCGCCGCCATGCCGAAGCGCTGCACCACTTTGGCGGAGAGCCGCGTGCCGACCGCGCGGTGGGTATTGCGGACATTGTAAGTGAGCTGCATCCGCTCGCCGCGATCAAACACGGCGCGCGCGTCGGCGATCATCTGGGCGTCGAGACTGTCCGGCACTTCGTTGCGGAAGGTGTTGAGGCTGTAGCGCCGCTCCCAATCCTCGGCATCGACCTTGGCAAGGATGGGATTGAGGTCGAGGTCGTCGAGATGCTCGGCGCCGCGGCTGACCTGGCGCAGCAGCTCGGTACGGCCAATCACCTCGTCGAGCGAGCGGAAGCCCAGCTTGGCTAGGATCTCGCGCACTTCCTCGGCGATGAAGCTCATCAGGTTGATGACCTTCTCGGGGCTGCCGGTGAATTTGGCGCGCAACTTCTCGTCTTGGGTACAAACGCCGACGGGACAGGTGTTCGAATGGCATTGCCGCACCATGATGCAGCCCATCGCGACCAGGCTGAGCGTGCCAATGCCGAATTCCTCGGCGCCCAGGATCGCGGCGATGACAATGTCGCGCCCGGTCTTGAGTCCGCCATCGGTGCGCAGTTTGATGCGGCCGCGCAGGCCGTTGAGGGTGAGCGTCTGGTTGACCTCCGACAGCCCCATTTCCCACGGCGTCCCGGCATATTTCACCGAGGTTTGGGGCGAGGCGCCGGTGCCGCCGACATGGCCGGCGATCAGGATGACGTCGGCATGAGCCTTGGCGACGCCCGCCGCGACCGTGCCGATCCCCGCCGAGCTGACCAATTTCACGCAAACGCGGGCGCGCGGGTTGATCATCTTCAGGTCGTAGATGAGCTGGGCGAGGTCCTCGATCGAGTAGATGTCGTGATGCGGGGGCGGGCTGATCAGCGTCACGCCGGGCGTGGAGTGGCGCAGCTTCGCGATCATGTCGGTGACCTTGAAGCCGGGCAGCTGGCCGCCTTCGCCGGGCTTGGCGCCTTGCGCCACCTTGATCTCGATCTCCTCGCACGAAGCGAGATACTCGGCGGTGACGCCGAAGCGGCCGGACGCGATCTGCTTGATCACGGAGTTGGCGTTGTCGCCATTCGAATAGGGCTTGTAGCGGCGCGGGTCCTCGCCCCCTTCGCCCGACACAGCCTTGGCGCCGATCCGGTTCATCGCGATGGCGAGCGTCTCGTGTGCTTCGGGCGAGAGGGCGCCGAGGCTCATGCCGGGCGTCACGAACCGCTTGCGGATTTCGGTGATCGCCTCGACCTGGTCGATCGGCACCGGCTGCTTGGCATGATTGAACTCGAGCAGATCGCGCAGATAGACGGGCGGCAAGTCGCGCACGCCGCGCGAGAATTGCAGATAGGTCGAATAGCTGTCGGTGCCGACCGCCGTCTGCAGCAGGTGCATCAGCTGCGCCGAATAGGCGTGCGTCTCACCGCCATGCCGCTGGCGATAGAAGCCGCCGATCGGCAGCGTCGCGACGGCGGGATCGAACGCCGCCTGGTGCCGCATCTGGGCGTTCAGATGGACGGAGGCATAGCCTTCACCCGAGATCTTGGCGGGCATGCCGGGGAAGAGGTCGTTGACCAGTGCCCGGCTCAGGCCGACCGCTTCGAAATTATAGCCGCCGCGATAGCTGGAGACGACCGCGATCCCCATCTTCGACATGATCTTTAAAAGGCCATCGCCGATCGCCTTTTTGTAGCGGGCGATGCACTCGTCGAGGCTCAATGTGGCGAACAGGCCGCGGGCGTGCCGGTCGGCGATCGATGCTTCGGCAAGCCAGGCGTTCACCGTCGTCGCGCCGACGCCGATCAGCACCGCGAAATAATGAGTGTCGAGGCATTCGGCCGAACGGACGTTCACGGACGCATAGGAACGCAGGCCTTTGCGGACGAGGTGCGTGTGCACGGCGGCGGCGGCGAGCACCATCTGGATGCTCATCCGGTCCGGGCCGATATTCTCGTCGGTCAGGAACAGCTCGGTCTTGCCTTCGCGGATCGCGCGCTCGGCATCGGCGCGGATCGAGGCGATGGCGGCGCGCAACTGCTCGGGGCCGCCCTCCGCCGGGTAGGTGCAGTCGATCACAGCGGCCTGCGGGCCGAAATACGCGTTCAGCCGGTCCCAATCGCCGCAGCTCAGCACTGGCGTGTCGAGCACCAGCACGTGCGGATTCTGCCCCTCGACATCGAGAATATTGGCGAGGTTCCCGAAACGCGTCTTAAGGCTCATCACCCGAGTCTCGCGCAAGCTGTCGATCGGCGGGTTGGTGACCTGGCTGAAATTCTGCCGGAAGAACTGAGCAATGTTGCGTGGCTTGTCGGAAATGACCGCGAGCGGGGTATCGTCGCCCATAGATCCCACCGCTTCCTTCGCATCCTCGACCATGGGCGACAGGATCAGCTCCATGTCTTCCAGCGTCTGGCCGGCCGCGACCTGGAGGCGCGTGAGCGCCGCGCGGTCGAGATGTTCCGAGGTGGTGGGCGCAAGCGGCGGCAGATCGTCAAAAGTCCGGAACCCGGCGACCATCTGCTCATAGGGTTGTTCGGCCGCGACCCGCGCCTTGATCGCGCTGTCATCGAGCACCTCGCCGTTGTCGAGATCGACGGCGATCATCTGGCCGGGCCCCAGCCGGCCCTTGGCGAGCACGGTCGCCTCCGGCACCACCACCATGCCGGTTTCGGAGCCGACGATCAGCAGCCCGTCCTGCGTCTGCGTATAGCGAAGCGGCCGCAGCGCGTTGCGGTCCACGCCGGCCACCGCCCATTTGCCCTCGGTCATCGCCAGCGCCGCTGGCCCATCCCAAGGCTCCATGACGGAGGCGAGATAGGAATACATGGCACGTTGGTCGGGCGGCAGATCGACGTCGCCCCAAGCCTCTGGCACCAGCATCAGCTTGGCCGTCGGCGCGTCGCGGCCCGAGCGGCAGATCGCCTCGAACACCGCATCGAGTGCGGCCGTGTCCGACGCGCCGGCCGGGATCACGGGCTTGATGTCCTCCGATGCTTCCCCGAACGCCAATGACGCCATCTTGATCTCGTGGCTCTTCATCAGGTTCTTGTTGCCGCGGATCGTGTTGATCTCGCCATTATGGGCGAGGCAGCGGAAGGGCTGGGCCAGCCACCATTGCGGGAAAGTGTTGGTCGAATAACGCTGATGGAAGATCGCGACGCGGCTCTCGAACCGCTCGTCGGCCAGGTCGGGGTAGAAGAGGCTCAGGCTTTCGGCAAGGAACAGTCCCTTGTAGACGATAGAGCGGCCGCTGAGCGAACAGATGTAGAGGCCGGCGATCTGGGCGGCGACCACCTTTTTCTCGATACGGCGGCGGACGAGATAGAGATTCTTTTCGAACTCTTCGGCCGATTGCTCGTGCGGCAAGGGGCCGGCAATCATGATCTGCTCGATTTCGGGCCGCGTCGCCTGCGCCTTCTGGCCGATCACCGACACATCGACCGGCACCTGGCGCCAGCCATAGATGGTGTAGCCGGCCTCGATCACCTCGGCCTCGACGATCGTCCGGCACGTCTCCTGTGCGCCCAGATCGGTGCGCGGCATGAAGATCATGCCGACCGCCAGCCGGTTCGGCCGCACCTTGTGCCCCGAAGCCTCGATCGCCTCGTCGAAGAAGCGCGTCGGCAGGTCGACCAGCAGCCCGGCGCCGTCGCCGGTCTTGCCGTCCGCACCGACGGCGCCCCGGTGCCACACCGCCTTCAGCGCCTCGATGCCTGCGGCGACCACGCGGCGGGACGCGCGCCCGTCAGTGGCAGCGATCAGCCCGACGCCGCACGCATCGGACTCGAACTCCGGCCGGTACATGCCGTGTTCGGCGAGGTGGGCGCGCTGGTCGATCATCGCTCCGCCGACTTCGTGTATGTCGCCACAACGGCGTCAATCCGCGAAGGCAGAGCCGCATCAAAAGTCCGGGCGACGTCATCGAAGCGCCGCGCCGACAAAGCCGAGATTTCCGGCGCCAGGGCCTGCATTCGAGGAAGCAGGCCAGACTCCAACAGCCCATTTAAGTCCGCCTTGGTCTGCGCGTCGGGGTTGCCGAACATGTCGATCGCCTTTCGCCGGCGATCTGTTTCAAACTCGGTCGAGGTATCTCCACTCGCGCCGGCCGACAATTTGATCAGGGGCTGCCCAGTTTTTGAAGAGAAAAAGCCGGCAAGGGTATGTAGTTCGCGCTCGGTGAAGCGGGCTCGGTAAAGAGCAGCTGTGTCAGCTTGGAGCGCATCAATAGCTCTACCATAGCTTTTCGCCGCCTCGTCCCGTGCGACGACGGTGACTGCCGATGTTATACCGGGATGCGTGGACTCCAGTTCCGACAATCGCTTGTCGTCTTTCATGCGCCGGGCGAATAGCGTGTCGAAGCGCGGCAGCCGCATGGCAATCGTCGCGTCGCGAGGCAAAACGATGGCCGCCAGCGAGTCTGCGGCATCATGCGGTGCGGGCGAAGTTTGCGCAGCGAGAGGAGTCGCCAGCATCGTAAAGACCATAAGCACGGGACTCATGCTGCCTTCTTCTCCTGTATTGCCTTGCTACCCAGCCAAGCATGCATCTTCTCTGCCGCGTCGCGTCCATCGCGAATGGCCCACACGACCAAGCTCGCGCTCCGCACGATGTCACCTGCTGCGAACACGCCGTCGACGCTCGTCATCATCGTTTTGTGGTCGACGCGGAGCGTGCCCCAGCGGGTCACGCCGAGTTCCGGGGTGGCGAACATGGCCGGCAGTTCTTCGGGATCGAAGCCGAGCGCCTGGATGACGAGATCGGCCTGGAGCTCGAAGCCTTCCTCCTGGTCCGGTTCGGGCGAGCGGCGGCCGCTGGCGTCGGCGGCGCCCAGGCGCATGCGGTTGACGTTAACGCCGGTGACCCAGCCATTCTCGCCGACGGCGAAGCTGTCGGGTGCGGACAGCCATAGGAACTCGACGCCTTCCTCCTCTGCATGCCCCACTTCGCGCTGCGATCCGGGCATGTTGGCGCGGTCGCGGCGGTAGAGGCACTTCACGCTGGCGGCGCCCTGGCGGATGGCCGTCCGTACGCAGTCCATCGCGGTGTCGCCGCCGCCGATCACGACGACATGCTTGCCCTCGGCGTTGAGCGCGCCGTTCTCGAATGCGGGCACCTGGTCTCCGAAACCCTTGCGGTTGGAGGCAATCAGATAATCGAGCGCTTCCACTACGCCGCCCGCATCCCCACCGAAAAGCTTCATCGCCCGTGCCTTGTACACGCCGGTCGCGATCAGCAGTGCGTCGTGGCGGTTGCGGAGTTCGGCGAAGGGCAGCGCGCCGCCGACGTCCGCGCTGAGGTGAAAGACGATGCCGCCTTCGTCCAGCCGGGCGACGCGGCGCATGACGATGTGCTTTTCCAGCTTGAAGCCCGGGATGCCGTAGGTCAGCAGCCCGCCGGCGCGGTCGTGCCGGTCATAGACATGCACGTCATAGCCGGCGCGCCGCAGATACTCAGCGGTGGTGAGCCCGGCGGGGCCGGCACCGATGATGCCGACTGACTGGCCGGTCGGCCGCCCCGGCAGCAGCGGCTCGACCCAGCCTTCGTCCCAGGCCTTGTCAGTGATGAAGCGTTCCACCGAGCCGATCGTCACCGCGCCGTGCCCGGAAAACTCGATAACGCAATTACCTTCACAGAGCCGGTCCTGCGGGCAGATGCGGCCGCAGATCTCCGGCATCGAGGAGGTGGCGTTGGATAGTTCGTACGCCTCCCGCAACCGCCCTTCCGCGGTCAGCCGCAGCCAGTCGGGGATGTGATTGTGCAAGGGGCAATGGATCGAACAATAAGGCACGCCGCATTGCGAGCAGCGCGCCGACTGCTCCTCCGCATGCGGAGTGGCATAGCGATCGGCGATCTCGCGAAAATCCTCGGCGCGCAGTTCGGCCTCCCGCTTGGCCGGATAGGCCTGCGGCAGATCCACGAACTTCAGCATGCGGTTCTCGCCCATGCGCGCCTCCTCGCTCGCATATCGCAGCGGGACGCGCGCAGAGTCACGAGCAAAAACCGACTTAGGTCAGCTTAATTGACGCTATTTTCCGCGCCGCCGCGCTAAGTGGTTGCAGTCACGCGGCCAGCTTCTTCTAAATGGTCCGCTCATTTCCCTATCTTGCCAGCAGCCAGATCATGGCGAGCGTGCCGGCAACGATCCGGTACCATGCGAAGGGCGCGAATCCGTGCTTGGAGACGATGCCGACGAACCAGCGGATCACCACCACCGCCACGATGAAGGAAACGACGAAGCCGACGCCGATCAGGCCCCAGTCCACCCGGCCGCTCGCAAGCTCGTCGCTGTGCTTGAACACCGACAAGGTCGTCGCGCCGATCATGGTCGGCACGGCGAGGAAGAAGCTGAACTCGGCGGCGGTGCGCCGCTCCACGCCCAAAGTCAGCGCGCCCATGATGGTGGCGCCGGAGCGGCTGACCCCCGGGATCATCGATAGGCATTGGATGAAGCCGATGCCGAGCGCCTTTTTCCACGGAATGGAAGCGACGCCGGGCTCGACGCTCGGCTTCTTGATTACCGCTTCGATGACGAGAATCGCGATGCCGCCCAGCACCAGCGCCACAGCGACCGTCTCCGCGCTTTCGAGCAGCTCCTCGATCCGGTCGATCAGGATCAGGCCCAGAATGGCGGAGGGCATGAAGGCGAGCAGCAGGTTGACCAGGAAGCGCCAGCTGGTCGGCTCGCGCCCGAACAGCCCGGCCGCGACCGCCCAGAAAGTGCGCCAGTAAAGCACGATCACCGCCAGGATCGCGCCCAACTGGATGATGACGTTGAACGTTGCCCAGGTCGAGGCGTCATAGCCGAGCAGTTCGGCCGCCAGGATGAGGTGCCCGGTCGAAGAAACCGGCAGAAATTCGGTCAGCCCCTCGACGATGCCGAGCAGGATGGCGGTGAGAAGGAGGGGCATGTTCTATCCGTTTGGAGGAAGGTCAGCTTTCGACCGTCTTCACGCCGCCGAAGCGGCCCTGGCGGCGATACTGGACCAGCCAGCCCGGCGCCACCGCGGCGAGCGGGGTCGGCGCGATGCCGAATGCTTCCAGGCCGGGCAACGTGCCGCTTGCGACATTGTCCTGCTGGAGCATTAGCCATTGGTCCCAGGTGATCGGCGCGCCCGGCGCCCAGCCGGTCGTCCGCGCCATCATGCCGGCGACCGCATCGGGCATGTCTATGAAGTGCGGCTTCTGCCCCGTCCACTCGGCCAGCCGGCCAAGCAGGTCGCGCATGGCGATCGCTTCGGGGCCGCCAATCTCATAGGTCTTGCCGGCGTGGCGCTGTGGCTCGCAGATCGCCTGCTCGATCGCCTTGGCGAGATCGGCGACGAACACCGGCTGAAACCTGGTGCCGCCCCGCACCACCGGCACCACCGGCAGCTTCAGCATCCGGGCGAAGCGATTGGTGAACGCGTCCTCCCGCCCGAACACGATGGAGGGGCGCAGGATGGTCGCATTCGGGAAGGCAGCGAGGACGGCGCTCTCTCCTTCGCCCTTGCTGCGGCCGTATGCGGACGGCGAGCCCCGGTCGGCGCCGACTGCCGAGACATGCACCAGGGTCGTGACACCGGCCGCCGCGGCGGCTTCGGCGACGATACGGGCGCCGTCGGCCTGCACCGCGTCCATATTGTCGAAGCTGCCGACCAGATTCAGCACTGCGCTGGCACCTGCCACCGCGCGCTCGACGGAAGCGCGATTGGACACGTCGGCGGCCAGGAACTGCGTCTGGCCGAGGGATCCGAGCGGCTTCAGGAACCAGGCGTCGCGCGGCTCGCGCTGGGCGATCCGCACGCGAAAGCCTTCGCCGCTGGCGAGCAACTCCTGCACGGCATAGCGGCCGACAAAGCCGCCGCCTCCAAACACCGTGACGATCGCGTCCTGCATGCAAAGCTCCACTGAATGGCCGCGCCTTTGCCCCCCTCTTGCAACGTTGACAAGGCCATGAAGCCGCCGCTAAGCGCCGCCGCCTACCCCGTGCCCAGATGGCGGAATTGGTAGACGCACCAGCTTCAGGTGCTGGCGCTCGCAAGGGCGTGGAGGTTCGAGTCCTCTTCTGGGCACCATTTCCCTGCTCGCGAGCGCCCGCTAAAGCTCGACAAAGCCTCAGAAATCTGCCATTTTCTTCCTCGCGCCAGTTGCTGGCGTTCGCCGATGTGCGCCCGCAGCCGGAGCAAGATGGGGGCCTTTTTGGGGGCCTTTTTCTCAGAGGCGAAAAGGGCCCCTGCCATGGCGCTTACCGACACCGCAGTCCGGAACGCGAAGCCTCGCGACCGGGAATACAAAGTCACCGACGGGGGCGGGCTGTATCTGCTGGTGACGCCAGCGGGCGGACGACTGTGGCGGGTTAAGTATCGTGCGGACGGGATCGAACGGAAGCTGTCGCTCGGCAAGTATCCTGACGTTTCGCTAAGCGACGCCCGCAAGGCTCGCGACGCGGCGCGGGCAAGCGCCAGTGCTGGAGCGGACCCGGCGGCGGCAAAACGCCGAGATCGGATTGCAAGGAAGCTGGCAGCGGCGACGACCTTTGGCGCTGTGGCGCTGGAGTATATCGAAAAGGCGGAGCGGGAAGGGCGCGCGCCTGCCACGATCAGCAAGCTGCATTGGGCCCGCGACTGGCTCCAGCCCTCCCTTGGGCATCGGCCGGTCGATCAGGTAGAGCCCCATGAAGTGCTGGCCATCCTGAAAAAGCAGGAAGCAAGGGGCAATCTGGAAACCGCCAAGCGCACCCGCGCTTTTGCCAGCCGAGTGTTCCGCTATGCCGTTGTCACCGCGCGCACCAAAGCTGATCCGGCGGCGCTGCTGATCGGAGCGGTCGCCGCCCCGCGTCCGAAGCATCTAGCCGCTATCCTGGAGCCCAAGCGCGCGGGTGAGCTGTTGCGCGCAATCGACATCTACTCTGGACAGCCGCTGACACGGCTGGCGCTTTCGCTGTCGCCGCATGTGTTCGTCCGGCCGGGCGAACTTCGCCAAGCTGAGTGGGGTGAAGTTGACCTGGAGGCGGCTATCTGGCGCATTCCGGCCGCCCGGATGAAGCAGCGGCGCGAGCACGTCGTTCCGCTGTCTCGCCAGTCGATCGCGCTATTCGCGGAAGCGCGGACCCTCTCCGGCGGGGGACGGTTCGTCTTTCCGGCTCTCGGAAAGCCAATGAAGCCAATGTCTGAGAACACTGCGACGGCAGCGCTTCGACGGATGGGCTTCGGCGCGAACGAGATGACTGCGCATGGCTTCCGCGCGATGGCGAGCACTCTGTTGAACGAGTCGGGGAAATGGTCGCCGGATGCGATCGAACGCGCGCTGGCGCACAAGGACGGCGACCATGTACGCGGGACCTATCATCGTGGCGCACATTGGAACGAGCGAGTGGCGATGGCCGATTGGTGGAGTGATCACCTCGACATGCTGAGGCTCGGGGCGGTCGTGCTTCCATTCTCAGCCAACAGAGCCTGATCGAAGGTTAGGAATGTCGGCTTTCGACCCATTGCGGACATTGAGTTCGCTTCTTCCAAACGCCCTTTGAGCGGGCCGGCTCCCAATCTCGCTTCCGGTCCTTTGCGAACTTCTTCTAATGGCTTTCACGGCTAACGGTTTGTCCTTCCGGAAAGCGCCGACGCGAAACGTTAGCTTCGCGGAACGATCTCTCGTATGCTGATGGTCAACGACAAGGGGTCTCGCATGGCAGTGGCGATCAGCGCAGGCTTGCGCGAGCTTTGGGATCAGCGTGCCCACCTGAAAATCCAGCTGAGTTTGATGGGAGACAGGGCGCCCAATGACCATGCCGCGCTCCTGGCTCTACATGAACAAATGGCGCGGTTGAACGACCAGATTCGGTCCCAGAAGAGCTGCGATGCTGCGGACCAGGAGGCGGCCTCCAGACGACGCGGATAACGGCTCTACCGGCCGCTGGAGCAGGTCAGGCGGAGCAGTTTTCCAAAGTCGCGATAATCAGCTCCATCCGCTCGATTACGGTCTCAAGAAACAAAACGTGATCCTTCGTGACATCCACGTCAGCACCGCCGTCTGAACGGTCAAAGTAGGTGTCACCCTCCTCGTTGATGGACCGCAGAAGGTTCGCCGCGTCATCTCTTGTCTGACAGCACGCGTCTATCGCTGTGCGGATGTTAATTTGCGGGTTTGTGATCACACTGCCTCCGGGTCGGTCCTGAGCTATACGAATGACAAGGAGGCAAGTCGCACCAGCAGCTTATCTACTGTATTTCGTTTCGGGGTGGGTCCGGTTAGTGGCGTCATTCGTTCAGGCTCAAAAGCGCCAGCGACTAAGCACTCGTTTGATGGGGCCATTCAGCTAACTGGCGGGAAACAGTGAACAATCCACCCACTCTTCTTCTTGTCGAAGACGAGCCATTGATTCGCACAGCACTCGCGGATGCTTTGGACGAGGGCGGCTACGTGCTCCTGGAGAGCGACGATGCGGCAGATGCCATCGCGAAGATTGACACCACCCCCGCCATTGCGGGCATCATCACAGACATCCGGCTTGGGGCAGGCCCAAGCGGTTGGGAGGTCGCGCGACACGCCCGTTCGACCAACCCCCAAATGGCGATTGTTTACATGAGCGGCGACAGCGGTGTGGATTGGACAGCGCAAGGCGTCCCGAACAGCGTGATGGTCCAGAAGCCGTTTGCCAACGCGCAGGTTCTGATCGCAATCTCTACTCTCCTCAACGCCGCCGACGTCTCACCTGTGCAGCCGGAAATCGAGTAGCTCCCGGCCTGCCCGGTCGAGTGTCCGCTTTTTACCCTTAGCGGACATTCGCGGCAGCGCCGGTCGGAAGGTCCGCTAACGACCCATAGCGGACATCAAGGCAATCCACGCTAAGGCGCTTTAGCTGAACCCCGCCCGGAGAAGATCGTTAGGGCCGCATGGGACGATATTACCTCCACATCCATAACTCGCACGGCGCGGCGGAGGACGACGAAGGCTTGGAAGCGAACAGCTTGGCAGAGGCACGAGAGCGCGCGGTCACCTGAATACGTTCGCTCCTGGCCTCTGAGGCAATGAACGGTGAGATCAACTTCCGGGGCCGCATCGACATCAGCGACGAGTCAGGTCGGTTGCTGCTCTCCGTCCCTTTAAGGAGGCACTGACCGTAAAGGCCTCTGACCCTCGGACAGCTTCGTAATCGCAGCCGGGCGCAGTTCAGTGCCGACTGAAGTCTAAGGGACTTGGAACATAGGATAAGATTTCCGGAATAAGATAAAGTCGCCCGCAAGCTGCTGTGCTAAGCGTGCGTAATCGCTGGCCATTCATTGGCCTTCCAGCGACTGTGAGACAGCCGTGCTCCCGCCTAGGGAGAGTCTCATGATCCGGTCACAATCCACTCTACAGCCGATGGTGAACAAGCTCGCTTATTGCACCGAACTTGATGCTACCGACATACAGGCAATCCTCGACCTTCCGCACAACTATAAGAGGATCGAGCGGAATGGGTATGTTGTTCGAGAGCGGGAGCTGACGACCCACTCCTGCCTGCTCATCTCTGGCTTCGCGATCAGACACAAGATCGTTGCGCACGGCGCGGGGCAAATCGTTGCCGTCCACATGAAAGGCGACCTGGTCGACCTTCAAAACTCATTTCTCGGTGTAGCCGACCACAGCGTGCAGGTGCTCACCGACAGCGAAGTCGCGTTCATCCCCCGCGAGGCAGTCAAGACTTTGGCTTTCGCGCACCCGAACGTCGGAATGGCGATGTGGATGGACACGCTGGTGGACGGGTCAATCTTCCGTGAGTGGATCGCCAACGTGGGCCGCAGGGATGCGCGAGCACGCATCGCCCATTTTCTGTGTGAAATCGCGCTGCGCCTGAAGGTCGCAGGGCTGGGAGAAACGACGGACTACCAGCTGCCAATGACGCAGGAGCAGCTTGCCGATACCACTGGTCTGACGCCGGTGCACGTAAACCGGACCCTGAGGACGCTGGAAGCCGAAAACCTTATATCCCGTCGTAGCAGCCGCTCCATCACCATAGGAGACTGGCGGAAGCTCGCTGATGCCGGCGACTTCGACAGCAACTATCTTCACCTGCGGAAGAACGAGCAGGCGCTGGTTTGAACGTTGCTAACCACACGTCGCGGACATCCCTCGAACCCGAAACCTCTCACCCTCGGCCCCCGCCTGCTCTGAAGTCTCCGGGTATGGGCCTATTGTCCGCCTCGAACGTTCATGCGGCCCAAGGTTGCAAGGAACGTTGAGTGCCGAGATATTACTTTCACATTCAAACTGACACTCGGACAAACGACGACGAAGGCATCGAACTCGCCGGACCGGTCGAAGCTCGTCGTCAAGCAATCAAAACGTGCGGCCAAATGATGCAGGACTGCCCAGAAGGCTTCTGGGGATCGCGACCTTGGAGCGTCACCGTCACGGACGCCGCAGGGTTGGTCCTCTGGGACATCTACATCGACGGGAACTCGTCAGCGGCCACCCTTGGCCTCAAGACCTGAAGCGCACTGCAAAACACCGGCTATATATTGATCCGTCGTCGGTCAGACCCGATGAGATCACGGCCCCGGTTCTCGTCGGCCATGTCGATTGCGATTAGGAGCGCGTCGAAGGTGCTGTCATCCTCCAGAGGGAACGCCCGCCGCAGCCCTTGCTCCATCACGGTGGTGCCGCCCGCGGCGTTGCGTCTGACGGTGGTGTAGGATTGGCGAGGCTGAGAGGACATTTGGAGGTTAAAAACGCTCCTGTTGAAAGAATGTGCCGGTAGCGTGTTGATTTATGTTTAGCTGTTTTTCCTAACGTAGATGCGATTGGAATCGCGTCCGTAATCATCTTCTGTTATAAGGAGACTAATGGCGCTAACCTTCTGGAGCGCGCGCCATGAGGGTCTTGGCGCACTCCCGCTTCTTGACGGGAGGCTTTATGCCCGATCAAACTAATCAGAATGTATATGAACTAGGCGCGTTCAGTGCCGACCAAATCCTCACCGACATCAGCGACCTCCGCGAGCGGATCGTCGATGCATGGCGCGAGCGTGCTGTGATGCTGACGAAGGATGAGCAGAAGCGTTTGATCGTGGAGATCAAGGCCACCTGCGATCTGCTGGGCGCACTAACTCCCTAACCGGTTCTCGTCTCGCTGGCATTCCAAGGTTCCTTGGTAGGATCTTCGCTGGGCGAGGGAGAACATTGTCTTGACCAGGGGCTCAGCGCCTGGTCGGCTGCCTGAAAGCGCCGCACGTCCGCTAACCACCCTTAGCGGCCATCCTAAAGCGCACCGGCTATCCAGATCGCTTCTCCCAATCACCACGGGCGCCAGCTCCAGCAAGCCCATCATTTTCCAGCACGATGTAGAGCCAACCGCTTTCGCGCTGCCTACCTCGTTCCTATATGCTTCCCACAGCATTCAGGAGCGGACCGATGCCTTTCATGGCCAGCAAGACTGTTACTGGATGGGGCGTCGTCCGCGAGGAACCCTGGGAGTTCGTTGGGCTATATGAGACACAGCTTGAGGCTGCCGCGTTAGCGATCGACATGGGCATCGGATATGCCGCTCATTTCGGAGAGTTCAACGGCAAGGACAACTTCGTATGGGGCAGCACCACTCAAATCGAAACCGGTCAGGTGTGGGGCCCGCAGCCCGCCGACTCTAACAAGCGCAACGAACGCGATGCGAGCGAAGCCAACAGCCGCACAGTTGCCAACGTTGTCCAGAGCCGCTCAGCTAAGAGGCTGCCGATCTAGAGGGACCCTCCGAGTAACAGCACCCGCCGCAGTCTGGAACTGGAGTGCTTGAGCCGTTCGCATTGGGCTAACTGCTCTGGTAGCGCGTCGGCTGCGACGCACCTAAGTGGTCAGGCCGGGAGGCGATTCTTCCGCATTCGAAGAGTGACGACCAATCCACTCGGCTGCCAATCATAGTTGAGAGCTCCGTCAAACTGCTGCGCTATGCTGCGCGCCACCATCTTGCCGCCAAACCCCTGCATCTCGGGCGTCCCGTCTATCGCAGGTCCGCCGTCCTCGGCCCAGACCAACGACAGGTGAGTGTCGTCGCAAGACCCTGACACGTCTAACGTTCCCTCCTGAACTGATAGGGCACCATGCTTGACCGAGTTAGTCGCAAGCTCATGGATAACCATAGCGAGCGTCGTCGCAGTTCGATCGCCTATCCCCATCCGGGGCACGGCCACCCGAATACGTCCGGCAAATGCCTCCGGATCGTCATAGGGGGCGAGCAAAATAGACAGGAGATCGCCGAGCAGGGCCGCCTTTCCCTCGCTGCCTGGCAAGGGGCGAACAAGATCATGGGCTCGCCCGAGCGACGTGAGACGCTGAGTCAGGTCCTTCGCCATGTCCTCAAGGCTCTTGGAAGAGCGCAGTGAGATGTGCGTGAGCCCCGTTGCGATCGCGAGAAGGTTCTTAACCCGGTGGCTCATCTCGCCCGCGAGGAGTTCGTGGCTTTCCTCAGCCTGTTTACGACTGGTCACATCCAGGAAAATGCCGAACATCACCCGGTCAACGATGTCTACGTCCGCTCCTTGGCCGCGCGCAGAGATCCAGCGAACCTCCTCTCCAAGCATGATGCGGAAGTCGATTTCGTAGGAGCCCGCCACCGAGCGCGTCCCGGTGAAGGCGGCCCGAACTCGGTCGCGGTCGGCAGGGTGAATATGTGCTGAGAGCTCTTCGAACGAGACTGTGTCAGCCCACGGTACGCCCCATAGGTCGAATGCGCGCTCGTCCATCGTGAAGTGATCGCTATCTACGTTCCACGACCACAGCGCGACACTCGCAGCGTCGATCGCGAGGCGCAGATGTTCAGGGCGCCATACTTGTGATCCAGGGCCTTGAGCAGACAAGTTCGCGACTCCAACAGCGCGGGAGGAATATTCTGGCCGCCGGTTATACTTAGCTGTTTGTTCCGCCGCGTGCACTCCAAACGTCCGAGTACGGTGCGCTTCTCTGGAGCCGATGCACCTTACAATCCGTCGAACCTACCGGGGAGACGATTTTATCTGACGTCCGATAACTACCAATAGCGGAGATAACGCACTCTTTCTGCATCTAGATTATGTCCAGCGATTGTGGGTCCTGTTATCCACTCCGGACGTTAGGGCTGAATAGCGCCAGCGACTAAGCACTCGTTTGATGGGGCCACTCACCTAACTGGCGGAAACTGTTCGGGACGCCTTGCGCTGTCCAATCCACACCGCTGTCGCCACTCATGTAAACAATCGCGACGTGGGGGTTGTTCGAACGGGCGTGTCGCGCGACCTCCCAGCCGCTTAGCCCTGCGCCTAGCCGGATGTCTGTGATGATGCCTGCAATGGCGGGTGTGGTGTCAATCTTGGTCATGGCATCTGCCGCATCGTCGCTCTCCAGCAGCACGTAGCCGCCTTCGTGCAAAGCATCCGCAAGTGCTGTGCGAATCAATGGCTCGTCTTCGACAAGCAGAAGAGTGGGTGAGTTGTTCACTGTTTTCATGGTGCAGAAGCCCTTTGCGAACGCGCAGGTGCTGATCGCGATCTCGACGCTCCTAAATGCTGCTGACGTCTCGCCAGTAGAGCCGCAAACGGAGTGACCGCCCCCGCCTGCCTGCTTACCTAATTCGCGTATTGCGCGTAAAAGCGAGGCAATCCATAGGCTAAGTCTTTGTCCTGGGGTGCCAAATGGCTCGCTACGTTCTTCGTGCCAGCGGCGCGACAGGTCCGGTTGAGTTCCAAGAGCCTGTCACGCTTGAGGCTGCTCTGGTGAAGGCACAGGAACTACAAGACGCGCATTTCACTCACATCACCATCGTCAACCTTCGGACTGGCATAGAGATCGCGGACGTCGAGGCCCTCATCATGAGGCAGGGCGAAGCTTCTAGAGACCCGCGCTGATGTCGGCTATCCACCCTTAGCGGACATTCTCGGCAGCGCCGGTCGGAAGGTCCGCTAACGACCCATTGCGGACAGTGGCCAGCAAACGATCGGCAGCTATTAGCCCCGCATCAACCCAGCTATCGCGGTCGAATGAGACGTGTCGTGCTTGTCGGTCTGCTATGTGCATTCTGTCTGGAGGCCCCTTCGTTCTGCTCAGCTGCAAGCGCGCAGGAGGCGCGATCTGCAAACCCGGAGTATGGAGAAAGCGAAGCTCACAACGAGCATGAAGAAGAAGCCGAGGAGATCATCGTTCAGGGCACGCGCACGCGCCGCCGCATTCAAGACGAGCCGATCCGGGTCGAGGTGATCGTACGGGAGGAGATCGAGGAGAAGCTCCTCATGCGCCCCGGCAATATCGCAATGCTGGTCAACGAGACGCCCGGCATCCGCGTTCAGGTAACATCGCCCGCGCTGGGCGCCGCCAATATCCGCGTGCAAGGGCTGGAGGGCCGATATACGCTGCTGCTCGCCGACGGCCTGCCGCTTTATGGCGGTCAGGCGTCCTCGCTCGGCTTGCTTCAGATCCCGCCAACCGACCTTGGCCAGGTCGAGGTGATCAAGGGCGCCGCTTCTGCTCTCTACGGACCATCCGCGCTCGGCGGGGTTATCAACCTGGTCTCGCGGCGCCCGGGCCATGCCTTCGAGGCAGAGACGTTGCTGAACGCGACAACGAGGGACGGGCAAGATGTCACCGCCCATGTTTCGGCACCGCTTGGCGGCGGCTGGAGCGCTTCTCTTTCCGGCGGGGCGCACCGCCAGGGGCGCGACGACCTCGACGCTGACGGTTGGATCGACATCCCCGGCTACGAGCGTTTCACCGCTCGCCCCCGCTTGTTCTGGGAGGGTGCGAATGGCGCATCGCTGTTCGCGACCGTCGGTGTGCTGGATGAGAGCAGAGCCGGTGGGACTCTGCCGGGCCGCGCGACGCCAGACGGGCGTCCGTTCCCGCAGCTTCAGGATACCGAACGGCTCGATGCCGGCCTGGTCGCCGAACTGCCGGTGCTGAAACTGGGCACGCTCGGCCTTCGCGCCTCGGGCATGACTCAGGACCACCGTCACGTCTTTGGTGATGTGGTCGAGGATGACCGCCACAGCACCCTGTTTGTGGAAGCTTCGCTCAGGAGGCGTTCGGACGCGACATCCTGGGTCGGCGGCGTGGCGTTCCAGCGCGACACCTTCCGTTCCGAAACCTTCCCAGCCTTCAACTACAGCTTCGAAGTGCCGGGATTGTTTGCGCAGATCGAGCAGGACGTGAGCTCCAACGTGACCCTTGCTGGCAGCGCACGTGTCGATTTCCACAGCGAGTATGGAACGCAGTTCAGCCCGCGCCTGTCGGGGCTGTGGCGGCCTGGCTCGTGGACGGTGCGCGCCTCCTTTGGACGCGGCTTCTACGCTCCGACCCCGTTCGTGGAAGAGACTGAGGATGCCGGTCTGTCGCGGCTTGAGCCGCTGCAAAATCTCAAGGCCCAAACGGCGCAAAGCGGCTCGCTCGACATCGGCTATGCCCGCGGGCCGATCGAGACGAGCCTGACCCTGTTCTCTTCGACAATCCATCGCGCAACGCGTCTGGTGCCGATAGCGGCCGATCGCGTGCGGCTGGCCAACGTCGTCGGCGCTACCAAGGTGCGAGGCACAGAGCTGCTCCTCCGCTACCGCCAAGCGCCGTTCACCGTCACTGGCAGCTATGTCTATATGGACGCAAGCGAGCCGGATGAGGTCGGCACCGGCCGTCGGCGCACACCGCTGGTGCCACGCCACAGTGCCGGTCTCGTGGCGGTGTGGGAACGTCATGGACGCGGCAGGATCGGCGTCGAAGCCTATTACACTGGCAAGCAGGCGCTTGAGGATAATCCCTACCGTTCAGAAAGCCGCCCCTACCTCCACGTCGGCATCCTGGGGGAGGTGGCTGTCGGACGGGTTCGGCTGTTCGCCAATGCGGAGAACATCCTTGGCGTTCGTCAGACCCGCTACGATCCGCTTCTGCTGCCGCAGCGCTTACCGGACGGCCGTTGGACGGTGGACGTTTGGGCGCCCACTGAAGGCTTCATCCTGAATGCCGGACTGCGGCTACGCTTCGGCGGGGAGCACTGAGCTAGTTCCGCTATCCATCTGTGGACGCCCCTAAAGGTGCAAGCGGTTTTGTTAGGGTGGTGCGTAGTCGGGTGCTGCCATCTGTCCGGCCTTTGGTGCAGCGTGCTGCTGCGGGCCCGTATGGGAGTTCGCG
>JAESFL010000105.1_pt1 | contig 87129 bp, 67 predicted proteins | sample 9269401 | NCBI WGS metagenome assembly JAESFL01 (sample SAMN14506025, study PRJNA617098) | algae metagenome | isolation source: Gloeocapsa sp. UFS-A4-WI-NPMV-4B04 and co-occurring heterotrophs from desert... | place: USA: Utah | collected 2006-10-01 | reverse complement strand
GTCTTCCGGGCGGGAGGCGCTACATCCGGCGCTCACCGGCGATGGTTATCGGGCTGAGCGACCACGTCTGGTCTTGGACCGAATTCCTCACCCGACCTGTCCATCACTGAATAACGGGGTGGCTACCGACGGATCCCAGATCCTGAAAAAAGACTAGGCGTACAGAGGAACAGAGTTAGACAGAGGAAGATGAATAACGAAGCTGGTTTTTGCTCCTCTGTCTGACTCTGTCCCTCTGTATCCCCAAGTGTTGGTTTCTCGGATCTGGTATGAGATGAGCCGGAGATCCTGAACCCGCGATCAGATCCGCACCTTCACGACCACCTTGCGGACGGCGTGGCGGCCGCCGGCCATGCAGCCGGGCTTGTGCGCGTCGCCGGGATGGAAGACGGCCAGGTCGCCGGGGCGCATCAGCAGCGAGCTGGCGAACGGCGGCTCGGCGTAGAAGGCGACGTCGGTGGCCTCGTCGTACGCCGTCTCGACCGTGAGCGCGTCCGCGGGGGCGTGGAGGATGCGCTCGTGGCCCTCCGCGACGTACTGCAGGTCCACGTGGCGCACGTGCGTCTCGAAGCGCTTTTCCGTGGACGGGCCCGTGTCGTACGTGGAGACGAGCGCGAACACGTCGTCGCCGTCGATGGCGTGGCGGCCGTCGGGGATGGCGGGATCCATCGTCCGCAGCCAGCGCAGGCCGGCGGCAATGCGCGCGCCCAGCACCTCGTACGGGGCGGACTCCGCCAGGGTCATGAGGATCATCTGATTCCGTTCATCATCGAAAAGCCGGCAGGGTTCGATCGAGATCCGTCCCGCGCATGGTTCTACGGAATCGTGCACGGGCGGGTGCCGGGCGCGGCGCGACCCGATTCTTCGGTCGCGCCCAGCCTTGCCGCACCGGGAAAGTAACGCGAGGGCGCTCCCTCAGAATGACACCAGGGGGCGAGGGGGCGCCGTCGCGGTTTTCCGCTTCGCGGATCAGCCCTCGTCCTCCACGGCGGATTCCACGTGGTCGATGCCGGCGGCGGTGATGCGCAGCACGAGGCCCGTGCGCCCCGTCTTGATCACGTACCCGTGGTCCTCCAGGTACCGCACGATGCGCTCGGCGTCCTGGCGGCTGATGCCCAGCTCGTCCGCCACCTCGTAGCCGTCGCGGTACTCGGTGGATTCCTCCTCCGAGCAGCGGTACAGGTAGTCCAGGAAGCGGCGCCGGTTCTCGCGCCGGGCGCGGACGGCGTCGCTCATGGCCGCGCGGGGGCCGGGGTGACGAAGACGTGCGTCCAGTACGCGTTCTGCAGGCCGATGCCGTGGTGCGTGTAGCCGCAGTTCTCCAGGTTCGCGCGGTGGCCGCGGCTCTCGATCCATCCCTGCAGCGTCTCGCGCGCGCCCCGCTCCGGCGTCCACGCGATGTTCTCGGCCACCATGCGCCAGGCCACGCCGCGCGCCTCCAGCCGTTGCGCCGGCTGCTGCCCCTCCGGTGACCGGTGGTCGAAGTAGCCGCGCCGGTCCATGTCGGCGCTGTGGGCCTGCGCGGCGTCGGCGGCGGGCTGCAGCCACACCAGCGCCGGGCACCCGCGCGACGCCCGGTGCGCGTTCACCAGCCGCACCATTTCCTGCACCATCTGCGTTCCGCCCATCGTCCCTCCCGTGGATCCGCCGCCGGGGCGCGCCGCCCCCGTTCCCGCCCCGGAAGACGGCGCGCGGCCGGCGGGCACCGCCTCCATGCACGCCGCCAGCACCAGGACGGCCGCGCCCGTCGTCATCCATCGCATGGTCACCCCTTCTTCTTCTCCAGCCCCTGCAGCAGCTCCATCATCCGCAGGTCCCACGGGTCCGCGGACGCGTCGTCGTCGCCGATCTCGTAGTTCTCCTGCGGCGTTTCGAGGATGAGGGGGATGCCGCGGCTGCGCGGGTCCGCCAGCAGCCACCCGAACGGCTCCGCGCCGATCTTGCCGTCGCCCAGCAGCATGTGCCGGTCGCGGTTGGTGCCAAAGTCGCCCTCGCTGTCGTTCAGGTGAAAGAAGCCCGGCTTTTCGCCGATGGTCTGCTCCCACTCGTCCAGCACCTCCTTTTGCCGCTTGGCCGACTCGTGGATGGCCCAGCCGCTGGCGAACAGGTGGCAGGTGTCCAGCCCGTAGCCCGTGCGCTCGCGCAGGTCGTCGGGGACGTGGCGCAGGATGTCCGCCACCTCCTCGGCCGTGCGCCCCACCGTCTTGCCCGCGCCGGCCGTGTTCTCCACCAGCAGCCGCGCGGGACCGTACGAGGCCTTGAGGGCCTGGGTGATGGCGTCGGCCACGCGCTTGGCGGCGGCCTTGGGGTCGCCGTCCGTAGCGGAGCCGGGGTGAAAGCAGACGGCGCCCACGCCCAGCGCGTTGGAGCGCTTCATCTCCATGGTCAGCCCGCCCGCCGCGCGCTCCCACTTGTCCGGCTCGGCCGTGGCCACGCTCAGCACGTAGGCCGCGTGCACGACGACGTTCTGCGGGCGGATGCCGGCCTCGTCCAGCGCGCGGCGAAAGCGGTCCACGCGCTCGGGCTTGATGGTGCTCTTGTCGCCGTAGAAGCGGGGAACGGCCGTAAAGCACTGCAGGGCCCGCATTCCCGCGCTGCCGGCGCGCCGCGCGGCCATGTGGATGCCGCCGTTGTCCACCGTATGCGCGCCGAAAAAGTGTTGCAAGGCCATGGCTTGCGATGGTTGGGATTGGATGAGGATCGTGCCCGCGCCGGACCGGAAGCATAGCGGATGGGTAAGGACCTGCGCGAGAGGTGTACCGCGAGCGCGATGTGCCCGCCCCTTGCATAAGGAATGCGCGGGATACAGTATGCGGGCGCATCATCCCGCCAGCGTTTGGTCCAGCCGCCCCGCGAGGGGCCGGGCACGCCCGCCCGCGGCGCCACTTTCGGCGCCCGATCCGCCGTGCCGGAAGGTACCGATTTCCACATGAAGACGACATTCCTGGACGGCGCCGGCCTGCGCGGCGCGCTCATCATGGCCTCGGAGTACGTGCAGCGGCACCGCGCGGACCTCAACCGCATCAACGTGTTTCCCGTCCCGGACGGCGACACGGGGACCAACCTGGCGCTCACGGTGAGCTCCATTGCGGACCACCTGCGCCGCAACACCGACACGTCGGTGGGGCTGGTGGCGCGCGAGGCGGCCAACGCGGGGATCATGGGCGCGCGGGGCAACTGCGGGATGATCCTCTCGCACTTCCTGCTGGGCTTTGCCGAGGCCGTGGGCGACCGCGCGCGGCTGGGCGTGGCCGAGTTCGGCGCCGTCCTGCGCAGCGCCACGGCGCACGTGTACGAGGCGCTGGAAAAGCCCGTCGAGGGCACCATGATCACCATCATGCGCGCCATCGCCGACGAGGCGGAGCGGCTGCAGCACTCCGACTTCGTGGTCCTCTTCGAGCAGTTGCTGGTCAAGGCGCGCGAGGCGCTGGCCAACACGCCGGAGCTGCTTCCCCAGCTCAAGGCCGCCGGCGTGGTGGACGCGGGCGCCAAGGGCTTCGTGCACATCCTGGAGGGGATCGGCGGCTACCTCTCGGGCGACCCGCTGACGGCGCTGGAGGACACACCGGAGTACGGGGCGGAGCCGGAGATCTTCGCCGCCGCGCAGGCGTCGTACGGGGACGAGGAGCAGTTCCGCTTTTGCACGGAGGCGCTGGTGCGGGGCGCGGGGCTGCCCACGCAGGACGACGCCCGGGCGTGGCTGCGCGAGCGGGGCGACTCGCTGGTGGTCATCCGCAGCGGCGACATGCTCAAGGTGCACATTCACACGGACGAGCCGGACGAGGTGTTCGCCTACCTGCGCGGCTTTGGCGAGCTGGCGTCGCACAAGGCCGAGGACATGCACGCGCAGCACGCCGTGGCCCAGCGCTCCGCGGCGGGGCACATGACGCTGGCCCGGCGCCCCATCTCCGTGGTGACCGACACGGCGTGCGACCTGCCGGACGAGATCGTGCGCGGGCACGGCATGCACCTGGTGCCGCTGAACCTGATCTTCGAAAAGCAGGTGCTGCGCGACCGGTTCGACATGACGCCGGAGCAGTTCGTCATCGAGCTCAAGAAGGGCGCGCACCCCAGCACGTCGCAGCCGGCGCCGGCCGCGTTCATGGAGGGCTTTCGCCGCGCGGCCGAGGAGGGGGAGAACGTCATCGGCGTGCTGCTCTCGTCGGCCCTCTCGGGCACCTACGCCAGCGCGCAGGCGGCGCTCAAGCAACTGGGCGACGCGGGCGTACCCATCCACCTGTTCGACAGCAAGGGCGGATCGCTGCTGCAGGGCCTGCTGGCGCTCAAGGCCAGCGAGCTGGGCGAGCGGGGATGGGAGCCGGAGCGCATCCTGGCCGAGCTGGACCGGGTGCGCAAGCAGAGCGGCTTCTTCATCGTGCTGGATACGTTCGAGCGGGCGCTGGCGTCGGGGCGCGTGGGGCGCGGCAAGGCGTGGCTGGGAAGCCTGCTGGACATCAAGCCCGTGCTGGACATCGACCAGACGGGCAAGCTCAACCCCATCGACCGGGTGCGCGGCCGCAAGAACGCGCTTCCCAAGATGCTGGAGATCCTGGAGCGCAAGGTGCCCAAGACGGCCAAGAAGGTGCGCTTCGGGGTGATGCACGTGGCCGCGCCGGAGATGCTGGAGCCCGTCACGAGGGAGATCCGCGCCCGCTACGGCAACGTGGACGTGGTGCAGGCGCCCGGCACCCCCATCATCGGCACGCACGCCGGCGAGGGCGCCTGGGGCATCGCGTACCTCGTGGAGGACTGAGCCGGGCGGGATTCCGTCGCGAGGGACGGAACGGCGGGTGTCACGCGGAGACGCGGAGGGCGCGGAGAGTGGATCTCCGCGCCCTCGTGTCGTTCGGGTGATCTGGCGATGATGGGATGGTGAAATGCGAGCAGGTCCTGCGGGTGGGCCGTTCGTACAGATGGCGATGGCGGATGGCGATGGCAGAAGGTGATTGCCGATGACAGATGGCAGAAGGTGATGGCAGAAGGCGGTGGTGCAGATGAGTCGTCCGTGCAGATGAGTGGTTCGTGCAGATGAGTGGTTCGTGCAGATGATACCAAATCCGAAAAAACAACACTTGGGAATACAGAGGAACAGAGTCAGACAGAGTAGCAGAAACAAGCATCGTTGTTCATCTTCCTCTGTCTAACTCTGTTCCTCTGTACGCCAATTCTTTTTCAGGATCTGGTATGAGTGGTTCGTGCAGATGAGTGGTTCGTGCAGATGAGTGGTTCGTGCAGATGAGTGGTTCGTGCAGACGAAGCGGCGATCCGTCCTGAGCGGATGAATCCGCCGCTGGGAAAGCGGTAAGCCCCGTCTCGGCTCGCTGCGCTCGCCGAACGGGGCTTCAACTGCTGGAACTGCGCACTGGGGCACTCACGCGAATGCGGCACGAGCTGTCGGCGAAGGCCGACATTGCGGGGTCACAGTCGCGAATTCATTCGCCGCGGACGGGCCGGCTGCGCGCCCGTCACGTCGGCAGCTCGTCCACCAAATCGGCATCCCACTCCATCGCCGGCTCCCGGCCTGAGCGGCTGAAGCCGCCGCAACGAACGCGGAAAGCCCCGCAAACTACGCGGGGCTTCACCTGCACATCGGCTGCCGTGGCGCGCCCGGCGTGATTACCGCGCGGCGCGCTGACGGGGCTTCTTGCCCGTTGCATCGCCTTTGGCTGCCGCCGGGGCTGTGCCGGCGGCGGCTTCGGTCGCCTCGGCGGAACGGCTTCGCGCCGCGCTCTTCCGCGGTGCCTTGCCGGGCTTGTCCGCCGCGCGCTCGGCCGAGGCCGCGGTCGTGACGGATTCAGCACGCGCGGCGGTCTTGCGAGGCTTCTTCGCCACTGCGTCGGCGGTGGTGGCGGCCGGCCCGGTGTCGGCGGCTTTGCTCTTCACCGATCCGCTGCCCGCGGCCGTCTTGCGAGGCTTCTTGGCCGATCCATCGGCCGTGACTGCAGCTGGCGTGGTGCCGGCGGCTTTGCTCTTTGCCGATCCGCTGCCCGCGGGCGTCTTGCGGGGCTTCCGGGCCGGCTTGTCCGCCGCCGTTTTCGCCGAAGTGGAGGCGGCGGGCTCGCTCGCCCTGGCCGATCCGCTCCGCGCGGCACGCTTGCGGGGCGCCTTGGCCGGCTTGCCGCCGCGGCGCGCGGGCGGAGCGGCGCCGGCCGCCAGCCGGGGCTGGTGATCGGGCACGTCGTCGGGGACGGTCAGGTCCACGGACAGGGCGAAGCCGGCCAGCATCTCGCGCACGTCCTCGAGCGTGGCGCCGGGGTGGCGCTCCAGGATGAGCGCCACGATCCCCGCCACGTTGGGCGCCGCGAAGCTCGTCCCGTGCTTGACCACGCGGTTCCCGCCCACCCACAGCACCGGCTGCTCCACGCCCCACGCCTCGCACTCCATGGCGTGCTCCGGCCGGTATCGAAAGTGGTACGGCGAATCGAAGCGCGCGGCCGAGACGCCGATCACGTTCTCGAAGATGGCCGGGTAGCTCCAGTCGTTGGCGTTGTGCCCCGCGGCCACCACGATGATCCCCGCCCGCCGCGCCTTTTCGCAGGCGGCATACAGCGGGTGCAGCGTGCCCTCCAGGCGCGTGCCCAGGCTCACGTTGATCACCTGCACGCCCGCGTCGATGGCCCACAGCAGCGCCGCGTGCAGCGTTCCCGGCGACGTCTCCAGCACGTTGCCGAACACCTTTACCGGGATGACCCGCGCGTCGGGGGCAATGCGCAGGATGAGGTCGGCGCAGGCCGTGCCGTGGCCCAGCACGTCGTCGTCGTCGTCGTTGCGGGCCATGGCGAAGTCGTCCGCCGGGTCCACGAAGCCCACGCCCGGCAGCACCCGCGGCTCGTCCAGCGACCGGTCCCATCCGCTGTCGATCACCGCCACGCGGATTCCCTGTCCCGTGGCCCCGCCCAGCGCGTCCCGCACCCACTCGGGCGCTTCGGCGGCGTCGGCGCCCCTCACGTCCACTGCTGCGTCGGTCACTTGCGGTTCAGCCTCTCCATCAGGTAGCTCCACCCCAGCTCGGCGATGCGGCCGGAGCGGGTGATCACGTTGGCGGTCACGCTGTAGCCGCGCCGGAACTTGTCCAGGGACGCGCGGTCCGCCTGCCCCCGCTCCAGCGTAGCCACCACGCGGTACACGCCCGGCCCGGTGGGGGACGCGGCCGCGGCCCCCGTGCCCGACGCCTCTGAGCCGGTGCCCACGGGCGACTGGGCCACGAAGGACACGCGGGCGTCCAGCTGCGTGCGGTCCTTTTGGCTGAAGGCCTGCACCTCGATGCGCACGGGGTCGCCCACGGCGATCTTGTTCACGTCCCGCTCGGGGACGAGCATGGTCACCCGCCACTCGCCCTGCTCGCCCACTTCCATCAGCGTCTGCCCCTCGGCCACGTACGAGCCGCGCAGGCGCTCCAGCTGGTCCGTGAGCACCACGCCGTCGCTGGGGGCGCGGATGACGGCGCGGGTCATCCGCTCGCGCACCTCGCGGATCTGCGCGTCCAGCCGGTCCATCTCCGCGCCCGCCTTCTGCTGCTCGTAGGTGCGCAGCCCCAGCATGTCCGTCTCGGTGCCGTTCAGGCGGATGTCCGCCTCCGCCGCGCGCACCTCGCCCACGGCGCCGTCGATGGCCACGTGCTGCCCCACGGGATACGAGGCCAGCAGCGAATCCACGTTGGTGCCAAAGCCGTGCTCCACCATCCGCTGCAGCAGGGCCGCGCGGGCCGTGCTGAGCCGCGCCTGGGCGGACGCGCGGCGGTCCTGCTGCTGGCGCAGCTCCATGGGCACGCTGGCGGCGCTGCGGTTGCGCTCGATGGAGAACGAGCGGTGCTGGGCCTCCAGCTGGCTCAGCTGCGTTTCCAGGGCCAGCACGTCCAGCTCGGCCACCACCTCGTTGGCCTTCACCGTGTCGCCGCTTTCCACCAGGATGTTGCGGAGGGAGCCCGCGGACTGCGCGCGCACGGGCCACACGCGCACGGGCTCCAGCACGCCGGCGGACTTCACCGTCACGTCCATCTTCACGACCAGCGAGACGATGAGCGCGCCCAGGAAGATGGCCGCGAGCACGAGCAGCGTCACCGAGACGGCGCGTTTTACGAAGCGGCCGCCCGGCTGGCCCTCGTCGCCCAGCTGGGGCAGGCGCAGGGGGATCACCGTTGCGGCGGTGGTGGCTTGGCTCATGGTGGTTCGTCCGGCTCCGGGTACGGCGGTGGCAGAGACTGCCGGTCACGACGGCAACTGTGGCCGCGAAAAGCAATTCGATTTCGGACGGCGGATTCGGCCGCGGATGGGCGGTATCGTCCGTGAGGAGCAACGGCGCCCGCCTCGCGGGGCTCCTCACCCCCCGGCGCCCTCTTCCGCAAACTGCGCGGGAGAGGGGGAGAGTTTCCGGCGCGGATCCGGCTCCTTCACGGGCGGGGCGCCCCTCCCCCCGGCCCCCTGCTCGTTCCTCGCGGAGAGGGGGAGAACTTCACGTCCCCGATGCTCGCAATCGTGCACGGGCTGGGGTGTATCCCCCCTCCCGCGCAGTTTGCGGGAGGGGGTGGACGAGCCTAAGCGAGGCCGGGGGAGGGCCTCACCCCACGGGGGCCACGGCGCGCAGACGGCGGCCGTCGTCCACGGCGTCGGCGCCCAGCATGGTGCGGTAGATCTCGCAGTCCTTGAGCAGGTCGGCGTGCGTGCCCACGGCGGCCACGGTGCCGCCGGCCATCACGATGATCTGGTCCGCCAGCGCCGCCGTCTGCACGCGGTGCGTCACGAAGATCACCGTCTTGTCCTCCACGCGCGAGAACAGGTCGCGCAGGATCTCCATCTCCGTGGACATGTCGATGTTGCTGGTGGCCTCGTCCAGCAGCAGGATGCGCAGGTCGCGGATGAGGGCCCGGGCCAGCGACAGGCGCTGCCGCTGCCCGCCGCTGAGCGTGGAGCCCCACTCGCCCACGGGGGTCTCGTACCCCTGCGGCAGTTCCTTGATGAGCGACTCCAGCCGGCACAGCCGCACGGCGTCGTCCACCTCGGCGCGGGTGGCGCCCTCCGCGCCCATGGTCAGGTTGTCCCAGATGCTTCCCTGCATCATGGCGAACTCCTGCCACACCACGGACACCTGGCGGCGCAGGTCCGGCAGGGTGATGCTGGTGGCCGGGATGCCGTCGAAGAACACCTGTCCCGCCGTGGGATCCTCCATGCGCGTGATGAGCCGCAGCAGCGAGCTCTTGCCCACGCCGCTGTGGCCCACGACGGCCGTGATCATCCCGCGGGGAAAGTGCACGTTCACGCCGTGAAGCACGGTTTTTTCCGCCGAGTAGCCGAACGCCACGTCGCGCAGGCGGATGTCGCCCTCCAGCACGTGCTTGATGGGCGGCGTGGGCAGGTAGGCGGAGGACGGGTCCTGCTCCGTGGGCATGTCCAGGTACTCGAACATGCGTCCCAGGTTCACGGCGGACTGCTGGAAGTCGCTGAACAGGGTGGTGATCTGCGCCAGCGGGTTGTACAGGTAGCCCACGTACGCGCTGAAGGCGATGTAGTCGCCCAGCGTCATCTCGCCGTTGATGATGAGCCGCCACGCGTACCACGTGTACAGCGCCGTCCCCGCCGAGCGGATGATGGCGTTGAGGCCGTTGAAGATCTGCCCGTACCCGCCGGCCTTGAGCTGCACGGTGAGCGCGCCCTTCATCTGCTGCTCGGCGCGGTTGTACACGTAGTGCTCGCGGGCCATAACCTTGAGGGTGCGGATGTGGCTGAGCACCTCCACCTGGAACGCGCCCAGGTCCGCGTACGCCTCCGCGCTCTTCTTCCAGTACTTCCGCATGATTCGGGCGCTGAGCGTGGTCAGCAGCACCGTGGCGGGGATGGTGAGGAGCGAGACGATGGCCAGCTTCCACTGCAGCAGAAAGAGGAACGGCGGCACCAGCAGCAGGTAGGAGCCGTTCACGAACAGCGTCTCGAACACCTTGCTCACGCTCTGCAGCGAGCTGCGCACGTCGCCAAAGCGGCTCATGATCTCGCCCACGCGGTGCTCGTCGAAGAACCGGGGGCGAAGATGCTGCAGGTGGTTGAAGAAGAGCAGGCTGGTGGCGTTGCTCAGGTGCGCCGTGGTGTAGGCGGTGAAGTACCCGCGGATGGCGCCCATGATGCTGGCCCCCACGGCCACGGCCAGCGTGCCGCCCACCAGCACGTGCATGAGCGTCACGTTGCGGGTGGGGTACACCTCGTCGATGAGGAGCTTGGAGAGGTAGGGCGTGATCATGCCGAACAGGCCCAGCACCATCCCCAGCACCATGCCCTTGGCCAGCGCCCCCCAATACGGACGGATGACGCGCAGCAGCCGCATGAACTGCTGGAACGCCTCGCGCAGGGGCGGGATGTCGGCGGGCTTTGGAGGAGGCATGCGAACGACCTTCGGAAAAGCGCCGGGGGGCCGGGGCACCCCGGACGGAAAAGTTCAGGCCAGGTTGTGCGGGCGACGTTTGACGCCAGCCCGTAAAAATAACGACGCTACCGGCTTCACGCACCTGGGCGGGGAAAGAAGGGCCAAGTGCCTGGTGCCCAGTGCCCAGTGCCTGGTGCCCAGTACTCGGCACTCGGCACTGGGCACTTCTCCTCACACCGCGCCCACCAGCCCCGTCTCCAGCTCCACGAAGCCGGCGCGGTAGGCCTGGGAAAGCTGCTCCACCACGCGGTCCTCCAGCCAGCCGCGCTCCGGCGCGCCGTCGCCGCTGTTCACGGCCTCGGCCACGGTGTCGATCACCGCGTCCACGGCGGCGGGCTCGCGCACCGTCTGCAGGATGAGCGCGGCGAACGGGCTCAGCCGGCGCAGCATCACGCGCCCGGCGCCGAACTGGACGAGGTAGTACACGTCGTCCTCCTCCGGCGGGGTGGAGGGGTCCTCCGTCTCCAGCCACGCGTCCCAGTCCCACCGGGTAGCCACCACCCGCGCCCGCGGCGACAGGGACACGCGCCCCTCCCGCCACTCCACCTCGTCCTGCGGCAGGCGGGCCAGGGCGTCCAGGAACTCCGTCGTGTAGTCCGGCACGCCCAGGGCCAGCTCCCAGCGGGTGCGGTCCACCAGCAGGGCGTCCTCCAGCCGGGCACGGAGCTCGGGGTCCGTCTCCGCCGCCACCCGCGCCGTCAGCGCGGCGTACGCGGCCGCGCCGTCGCTCTGCCGGGGCGCGGGGCCCATGGAACGCGGGGGCACCACGGCGTCCGGGTCCACCCCCAGGCCGCGGAACAGGTGCAGCGTGCGGCCAAACTGCTCGTCCACGATGGCGGACTGCAGGGCGGCGTACCCTTCCGCGCCGGCCTCGCCGCCCCGCGCCGCACCGTCGTCCGGCGCCGTGATGAAGAGGGGCGACGGCACCTCCGGCCGCGCCAGGCGCAGCAGGAACATGCCGATGCCGCTCTCCCCCAGCAGCAGCCCCGGGTCCGACACGCCGCCCATGGTGCCGCAGGGCCACGGCTCGCCCGCGTCCTCGTAGCGCTCAATTCCGGCCAGCGCCGTCTCGTGCGCGACGCGCAGCAGCTCGGGCTCGCCCAGCATCCGCGCGCCCTCCATGAGCGTATCGGCGTTGCCGCCGCGGCCGTGGCACAGGGAAAAGTTCATCCCCAACTCGGCCGCCAGCGAGCGCTCCACGCTCACGAACGAGGCGCGCGCCTCTTCCAGGTACACCGGGTCGCCCAGCAGCTGGTACGCGCGCAGGCGCGCAAAGCCGATCCCCGGCGCGCCGTGGCACCACGCCGCCATGTAGCGGGGCGGCTGCGGGGGGAGCGGGTTGTTGGAGCGCATGCGGTCGCGCAGCTCGTCCATCCGCCCCTCGAACTGGTACTCGCCCAGCTCCGTGTGGCGCAGGTCCGGCCAGTTGCTCTCCTCCGCGTTGAAGAAGGCGCGCTCGTACAGGAACGCCTGCTCGGCCGCGTAGCGGTACTGCCCCTCGCCCGTGGCCGCGTACAGCTCCAGCAGCCCGTGCCCGATGCCCGCCGCGCCGTGGGCGTAGCCGCACAGGTTGCGGATGGAGCTGCTGCGCATGGTGGCCCACGACATCCCCTCGGGGTCGCGCGAGGCCGTGGCGATCAGCTGGTCGCCCAGCCGGCGGGCGATGCCCAGGGCCAGCTCCGCGTCCACCCGGCCGGCGATGGCCAGCAGGGCGGGGATGGCCCCGCCGCCGCCCGCGATCACGTCCATCCCCATGTCCCGCGCCTCGTTCCCCACCAGGGGCCGCAGCAGCGCCTCGGCGCGGGCAAAGAGCTCGGGGCGGTCCAGCAGCTCGCCCACGCGCACGGCGGAGTACGCGATGCCCACGCGGCCGCTGTGGTAGCCAAAGCTGTTCTCCGCGGCCGTTTCGCCCTCCCGCAGGCCGTACTCCACCGCGCCCAGTGCGGCGCGGGCCAGCTCGGCGTCCGCGCGCCCCGTGGCGGCGTACAGCTCCGCCAGGAACAGCGCCATCCCCGTGGTGCCCTCGTAGATGGTCCCCGAGGCCGTGGCGGCGACGGCGCGGCGCACGCCCGGGTTGGCCCGGTCCGGCGACATCACCTGCCAGGTGCACGCGTCGCCCTCCCACTGGGCCAGCGAGGCGACCCGCCGGCCAATGCGCTGGGCGGCGTTCAGAAAGGTCTCGGGGGTGGCGGAAAGCTGCGTATCCATCGGCGTCGTCGGGGTCCTTGGGAGTGGAGAAACGGATCGCCGCGCGGGACGCCGGAGCGCCCGCGCGGCGTGCATCCTCAACAGCAGCGCGTGGTTCCGTAGCAGGTGTGGTCGACGTCCGTGTCGCACGGATCGTTGATGCAGTGCGTGACGTCGCAGCTGTCGTTGCAGGTGTGGTGGCACGTTCCGCAGCTGCACGTGTTGTGGTACCCCGAGCCGCATCCGAAGTCCGAGACCTCGCACGGCCCCACGGTGCACCCGCAGGTGAGGTCGTACGTCTCCAGGCCGGAGTGGGCCCGCACGGTTCCCAGCGCACGATGGCGCCCGGAGGTGGTGAACGAGTCTACCACGAGATCTTCAAGCTTGAGCTTCTTCATGAGATGATCTCCTGACGGGTGTTGCCGCGCGGCGCGCGGCCCTCCGGACGCGGGAGTTCCGCGCCCGCTGCTCGTTCAGCCACGGTTCGTCACGCGTCCGCTTCCGCCGGGGCGGGGGCGGGAGGCGCGGCGGGCGCGGACGGGACGGCCCGCACCGCCTCGGCCGTGCGGCCCAGGGCGCGGGTGATCAGGTAGCCCAGGTAGCTTTCCTCCTGCAGCGTGATCCCCAGGCGGTTGTTCATCATGTGCACGTAGCTGGGGGTGATGCCGTTCACCACCCGCCACCAGTCCGGCGCGTCCTGTCCCCCCACCTGCACGCGCCCGGCGTCGAACAGGGCGCGCAGCTCCTCGCGGGTGGCGCGCAGGCCGGCGGCGTACGCGTCCAGCGTGTCGCTGAGCTCGTCGCCGTCGTCCATGGCCTCCCACACGGCGTCCACGTACTGCATCAGCGTCTCGGACTGCTGGCTGAAGCCCTGGTCGAACGCGTCCAACCAGGCGTCGCGCCCGCCGTCCTCGCGCACCAGCGAGCGCAGGTAGTTGGTGGAGTACATCTGCCCGAAGGCCGCGCCCCGGTCGCGGTCGCCGCAGAACGTGTGGACCAGGACGATCATGGAGAGCAGCCCCTTGCCCAGCCGCGACGAGCGCTCCGGCGTCATCTTCTCGGTGAGGGCGAACGCCGCGTCGCTGGACACCTCGAAGTGCCGCTCCGACACCAGCAGGGCGTCGGGCCCGCCGTAGCGCTCCGTCTCGGGCTCGTACGCCACCCGCGCCACGTGCGTCACGCGGACGGGCTCGTCCTCCCCGCGCTGCGGGATGGCGGCCACCTCCGGCTTCTCGTCCACCACCACGTCCGGGCTCCCGGCGCGCAGGTGCTCCACCAGCGCCGGCCACACCTCCGCCGACAGCACGTCCGGCGCCCCGTACAGCCGCAGCCGCACGTGGGGGCCGAACTCGCTGTAGCGGATGAAGAAGTGCTGGCCGATCCACCCCTCGCGCTGGCAGCGGCGGACGAACGGCTCCACCACGTCCACCACCACGCGGTCGCACTCCGTGGCGTAGATCCACCCGTTGAAGAACAGGTAGACGCTCAGCCACTCGTGCCCGCCGGTCTCCGTGGATCCCGTCGTTTCGGTCGATTCGGTCGGTTCGGTCATGTCGCTCATGCCGTGGGGGCCGCCTCCGCCAGCGCGCCCCGTTCCGCCGGGGCCGATGCCGTGCCGCCGGGGAAGTACAGCTGCACCACCAGCTCCGTGACGAAGGCGTCGTCGCCGTGCCGGGGGAGCGCCGCCTGGTCCGGGTAGCGCTCCTCGAAGACGGCGGAGAAGTGCTTGAGCCCCGTGGCGATGCGGCCCAGCAGCCCCACCAGCAGCGGGTTGCCAAAGTCCATGAACTGCGGCTTGAAGAAGTCCTTGGACGGCTGCGTGCGCTTCTTGGCCGCGTCCGCCGCCTTGGCCGCCGCGGCGGCCGGGTCCTCCGGGTCCGCCGCGGCCCCGTCCGCCACGGCGTCGGCGGCGGCGTCCGGCGCCGCCGCTTCGGCCTCGGCCTCCTCCTCGTGCACCTCGGCTTCGGGGGCGCCGCCCTCGTAGCCGGGGATCTCGGCCCCCGCGTCCGCCGGTGCCTCGGCCGCGGCCTCGCCGGCGGGCTGGCCGGGCTGCGCGGGGCGCGGCTCCGTGCCTGGCATCACGCGCAGGTACGACGTCTCGGGGATGCCGTTCTCCACCCGCCAGCGGTTGGCGCGGATGAAGAAGTCTCCCGCCGACTCGTCCGCGCGGCGCTGCGGAAAGAGCGCGCCGGGCACCACCCAGCGGCGCCGCGACAGCACCACGCGCCCGCCGCCGAAGGTGATGCGCGGACGGTAGTTGATGGTGGGCGGCGGCGGCGCGGGCGCCTCGGCGGCGGCCGGGGCCTCGCCCGCGGGGGCCGCGTCCGCCGCCGGTGCTTCATCGCCGGCCGCGTCCGCCGCGTCGTCCACCGTGCCGGCCGCGTCGTCCACCGTGCCGGCCGCCGCCATGGGCTCGGCGAAGCAGGTGCAGCTGGCGTACTCCGTGGGCGTGTCGCGCTGGGCCACCTCCTGGCAGGCGCAGCTCAGCGCCTGCGAGGCCCCGTCGCCCTGCCCCGCGGCGGCGGCGTCCGGATGGTCGAACGCCTGCACCGTCACGGCGTCCACGTCCAGCTTCTTCTCCTGCGGCCGGCGCGGCGGGTCCGCGGACTCGGGGATGGAGGGCGCGTACATCACCGGCGGAGTGAACCGCGACAGCAGCTGGTACAGCGGCGGCCGCATGCGCGGGTTCAGGAACCCCAGGTCCACGGGAATCACGCGGCCGCCCGTGGGCCCGTGCACCAGCGCCAGGCTCTGCGGGTCTTCCGGGTCCGGAAAGACGAGGATCTCGCTGCTGCGCAGCTGCTGCTCCGTGTTGCCGCTCTCCCCCGTGGGATAGCTGATCTCCCAGCGCATCAGGGGCGGGTGCAGGTTGGCGTTGAACTGCGCGTCGCCGCAGATCTCCGCCAGCAGCTCGCCCGTGAGCGCCGCGTTGGCCCGGCGCACGTCTTCCTGCACGTCGTCGGGGAGCATGTACAGAAAGCGCGAGAAGTACTTGCCGTACCCCGCCGTGTAGCTGCTGCCGTGCAGCAGGAAGGTGGGGTCGCTCCCCTCGCCCTCCGCGGGGATCATCAGGCCGAACGCGCCCATGGACCGGGGCACGCCGCTCAGCGTCTCCACCCCCGCCAGCGCCTCCTCCACCTCCTGCGCCGAGATGTCGAACGACTCGGCGTCCCGGTCGGCGTCCCAGCGCTTGCGGAAGGCCTCCGTGAGGCGCTGGCGGGCGGCGCCCAGGTCCTTGATGCTCTGCAGGCCGAACGGGTTGCCCACGTCGTAGCCGTCCATCTGGTCCTTGCCGGCCCCGCCGCGCTGCTTGGCCTCCTTTTCCACGTGCGCCTTGAAGTGCTCGCGGTAGAAGTCCTCGTAGAACTTGAGCAGGGGGACGCCATCCGTGCTCTTGTAGTACGTCTCGAAGAAGTGGCGCATGGTCGCCAGGTCCGGCCGCGGCCAGGCCAGCCGCGACGTGGCGCGCACCCACTCCTCGAAGGCGCCGAACGCCCGGCGCACGCCCGGCGTCAGCGAGATCTCGGCGGAGGCCGCGCTGGTGGCGTCCTCGTAGAACGGCATGTCCTTGCGCAGCCGCGCCGTCACCTGCATGGCGTCCAGCGCCTCCTCGATGTCGGCGTGGATCTGCTCGATGATGTCGGCGCGCGCCTGCACCCCCGCGTCCGTGTACGCCTCCACCCGCTCGCGCAGGCGGGCCAGCAGCGTGCTGGAGCGCTGGGCGTGCTCGTCGTCGATGCCGTCCAGCAGCGTGCGGAAGGGAAGGTCCCAGTCCGCGTCCTGCTCGCGGATGCCCGTGTGAAAGCGCAGGAAGCCGATCTCGATGAGCTTGTCCAGGTACGCCTCGGCCTCCTCCGGCGTGGCGTCGATCTCCGGGTCCGACGAGAGGGCGCGGATGAGCTCGCCCAGCGTGGGCGCCCCGCCGTCGGCGAAGCGGCTGGCGATGAGCTGCAGCACCTCGTTGTCGCCCAGGCGCTGGAACACCTCGCGCCCCTCGATGGAGGTCAGGAACACCAGGCGCGGCCCCTCGCTGCGCAGCGTGGGGTTCCGCTCCACGGCCAGGGCGTGACGGAACGCCGGGCGCGTCTTGAGGTGGTCGAAGAGCAGGCCGTACAGGAACTTGTTGATGCGGACGAAGCTGCGCTTGGCCCGCGGGTCGCCGGAAAAGCGCGTCTCGCCCTCCACGGCGGCGTCCCCGTCCACGAACGTGCCGGGGATGATGGCGCAGAAGGTGGCGAACGGCGTGGCTTTCATGGCCATGCGCGTGTAGTAGCGCAGCAGCCCCCGCTCCGTCTTCTCGTCGCGCCCGCTCAGCTCGCCGCTTTCCGCCGCGGCCGCGTACCGGCCCAGGTGGCCGTACAGCGAGCGGCTGCTCACCATCAGCCCCTTGCGGAAGTCCGCGTCCGTGATGCGCTCGCGGAACTGGCCGCGGGCCCGGGCCGCGCCCGCGTCGTGGGCGGCGCGCACCTCGTCCTCCAGCCCGCGCACCCGCTGCACGTCCGCGTTGAACGCGCGCACGGCGTCCGCCGTCTCCGCGTCCGCGCCGGCCAGGGCCGCGTCCAGGCGCTCGGCGGACTGGGGCTTGAGGTTGTACAGCTCGCGCTTGAGGGTGATGAGCTTGTTGCGGAGGGGCTTTTCCTGCGCGGCGCCAATGGCCGCGAACAGCCGCTGCGAGATGTCTTCGCGCGCGGCGTGCAGGCGGCCCTCCGTCTCGGCCAGCTGGCCAAAGAGGGCCAGGGCGTGCTCGTCGCGCATGCCGTCCACGGTGCCGGCGGGGGCGCCGGACACACGGCAGACGAAGCGGCTCATGAGGGCGTCTGCCCCCCGGCCGGCGGCCTCATCCATCCAGGATTCCATCATGCGGCTGCTGGGTGACGGTGGTCTGCGCAGAAAAGCGGCGGAAACGGAGAGCAAGGAGGCGGCGGCGGAGCGTGCGCCATCCCAGGGGAGCGCGCGAGTCTGCCGGGCCGGGACGGTGTCCGTTCCGCCATGACCGCGACGGTCCCGCCGCGCGCCGGGCAGGGATTGAGCTTGACCGAAAACGCGCGTGGGACAGCGATGATAATCATCCCGCCACAAATGTCGCAAGCCCGCGAGCCGCCATCTTTGCCGTCCATGGAATGACCGGGGAAGCTGCGACGGAAATCCGTCGCAAAGGTGCGCGAGGTGCACGATAGCGGACGGGCGGGACGGGCGGCGACCCCCGTGGGACGAACGGCGGCGCCGAGCGGGCGGATGGGTGCTTCGGCGGGGTGGATCGCGGGTCCGCGTACGATGCGGATCGGTGCGCCGCTCCCCATCCGCCCATCCGCGAACGCGGGATGCGTTCGAGGTACCCTCGGTAGGGGTGCAGATGTTCCGAGAGCCGCTCTGTGCATCATTAGGAACGGGACGTGTGGATCAAGACCGGGACGCGTGCACGAGCGTCATCCGGGAGATCGGGGTGGGGAAAGCGGCGTGGCAGGCATCCGTCCCCGGCGATTGAACTTGAAATCGCGGCAATGAACCCGCGATGTCGGCCTGCGCCGACAGGTCCGGCACGGGCCCGTGCCGTGGGGTGCGCGGGCACCGGGCACTCCATCCGTCGCGCGCCGATATCCGTGATGTGAAAGCAGTTCTCCCCCTCTCCCGCGCAGTTTGCGGGAGAGGGGGCCGGGGGTGAGGGGCTCCGCAGCGGGCGCCGTAAATGCCTGCCCGGCCAGGGCTCCGCCGCCCGGACGGAAGCAGTCTCACCTCCCCCAAGGGTTTTGGGGGAGGTCGCGAGGAACGAGCGGGTGGGGGCGCTCGGCGGGAGCACGCCGGCGTGCACGGAACCCGTTCTTTATCCTGATCGTCATCCTCCCGTTCTTCTCCTGCTCGTCACCCCTCAGCCGTGGCCGGCCCGTTCCCGCGCGTTGCCCGCCATCCGCCGCGCGCGTAGGTTGTGCGCGCGCAAACGGTGCCGTCGTACGTCACTACGTCCGCACTCACGGACCCCGCACTCACGCACTTTCGTCCCATGGCCGACTACACCAACCTCACGCTCGACGTCCAGGACCGCATCGCCACGCTGTCCATCAACCGGCCGGACAAGCTCAACGCGCTCAACGAGCAGACCATCCGCGAGCTGGCCCAGGCCGTGGACGAGATCACGTCGCGCGACGACATTGGCGGCGTGATCCTGACCGGCGTGGGCGAAAAGGCGTTCGTGGCCGGCGCGGACATCGCCGAGCTCTCCAAGATGGGCCCCGTGGACGGCATCGAGGTGAGCCGGCTGGGGCAGCGCGTGTTCCGGGCGATCGAGCTGTCGCGCAAGCCGGTGATCGCGGCCGTGAACGGATTCGCGCTGGGCGGCGGGTGCGAGCTGGCGCTGGCGTGCCACCTGCGGATCGCGGGCGAGAACGCGCAGTTCGGGCTGCCGGAGGTGAAGCTGGGCATCATCCCCGGCTACGGCGGCACCCTGCGCCTGCCCCGCATCGTGGGCAAGGGCCGGGCGCTGGAGCTCATGCTGACCGCGCAGTTCATCAAGGCCGACGAGGCGTACCGCATCGGCCTGGTGAACAAGGTCGTCCGCAAGCCCGAGGCGGCGGAGGGAGGCGAGGCTCCCAGCCCCAAGGAGGCGCTGATGTCCGAGGCGCGCGCGATGATGCAGACGATCCTCGCCAATGGCCCCATCTCGGTGGGCCTGGCCATCGAGTGCACCACGCGCGGGATGGAGATGTCGGTGGACGACGGCCTGGCCATGGAGAGCAACCTCTTTGGCCTGCTCGCCGCCACGGACGACATGCGCGAGGGGATGCAGGCGTTCCTGGACAAGCGCAAGGCCGAGTTCAAGGGACGGTAACGGAAGTGCGGAGTGCGAAAGTGCGAAAGTGCGAGAGTAACTGCCACTTCGGTCGGACTCCGCACCGAAGGATCTGCCGTCCCGTGATCGACGGCGGCTCGCGCAACGGCATCCGTGATTCGCCGGAGCGGCAAAGGAGGATGTGATGGTGAGAACGTCGTCAGCGCGGCCGGGGCCGCGGATGGAGCCGTCGTCGGCGGTCAAGCGGCTGCTGCTGCCGTCGCCGGTGGGGCCGCTGTTCGTGGAGTACGACGAGGCGGCCGTGCGGTACATCCACTTCTGGCCGCAGGGCGCGCATCCGCCCGCGGGCACGCGCGTGGAGCCCACCCGCGACGATCCGCTGGGGTGGAAGGTCGCACAGCAGCTGCGCGAGTACTTCGCCGGCACGCGCCGCGACTTCGACCTGCCGCTGTCGCCGGAGGGCACGGACTTTCAGCGGCGCGTGTGGGATGCGCTGTGCCGCATCCCCTTCGGCCAGACGCGTTCGTACGGCGACGTGGCCGAGGACATCGCCTGCCGCGCGCCGCGGGCGGTGGGCCAGGCCAACCGCAACAATCCCATCCCCATCGTCATCCCCTGCCACCGCGTGACGGCGGCCGGCGGCGGCATTGGCGGATACGCCGGCCAGTGGGAAAAGGGCGAGGGGATGGACCGCAAGCGCTGGCTATTGCAGCACGAAGGCGCGCCGGGGTTTTAGCGACGGGCGTCCGGTGGGATTGGCCGGTGCGGGATGAGGATCGGTTCGGAAGATGGGGATCGGCTCGGGGGATGAGGATCGGTTTGGGGGATGAGGAGCGGTGCGCCGGCCCGGCATCTGTCCCGGCGATTGAAATCGCGGCACCGAAAACGTGATGTCGGCCTTCGCCGACGGGTCCGGAACGGGCGGGTGCCGCGGGATCGGCGGAGATCCATCCTGTGATCCGCCGCGGGCCGGCCTCCGTGACGCAGTTCTCCCCTTTCCCCTGCGGAGCGGGGGAGAGGGGCCGGGGGAGAGGGGGCCCTCGCCCGTGCCGGGAAATCCGCTCCAATGCCGGATCTCCGCACGGCCACTTTCGCACTTTCGCACTTTCGCACTTCCCCCTCCCGCACTTTCGCACTCCTTGCACCTCTCCCGCCTGCACCTGCGCAACTACCGCAACTTCGCCGAGCAGGTGCTGGAGCTGCCGGCGCAGGGCGCGGCCATCGTGGGCGACAACGGCCAGGGCAAGACCAACCTGCTCGAGGCCGTCTACTACCTGGAGATCTTCCGCTCCTTTCGCGGCGCCCCCGACGAGCAGCTCGTGCGCTTCGGCGAGGAGGTGTTCCGCGTGGAGGGCCGCTTGGAAGACGCGGAGGGACGCACCCGCTCCGTATCCGCCGCGTTCGACCGGCGGGGGCGCAAGAAGAAGGTGTCCGTCAACGGCGCCGAGCCCGAGCGCCTGGGCGACGGGCTGGGGCAGGTGGGCGCCGTCATCTTCTCCCCCTCGGACGTGGAGCTGGTGAGCGGCGGGCCGGGCGGACGGCGGCGCTTCCTGGACATCGTCCTGTCCCTCGCCGAGCCGGGGTACCTGCAGGCCCTGCAGCGCTTTCGGCAGACCCTCTTTCAGCGCAACACGCTGCTCCGGCAGAACAGCCCGCGCGCGCTGGTGGAGGTGTGGGACGAGGGGCTGGTGGCCGCCGGCAGCCGCGTGGCCGCCGCCCGCGCCGCGTGGGTGGCGGAGCACGCGGAGAGCTTCAGCGTGCACTACGCCCGGGTGGCGGGCGGGCATCCCGGGCACATGGCCTACGCGCCCTCCGCGCCGGAGCTGGCGGACCTCACGTCCGCCGCGGAGGTGGCGGCGGCGTTCGGCACGGCGCTGGCCCGCAACGCGGACCGTGAGCACCGGCGCGGCATGACGCTCGTGGGCCCCCACCGCGACGACCTGCGCTTCACCCTCGCGGGGGCGGACGGCGCGCCGCTGGAGCTGCGCACGTACGGCAGCGGCGGGCAGCAGCGCACGGCCGCCATCGCCCTGCGGATGGTGGAGGCCGAGACCATCCACGCCGTCCGCGGCCGCGAGCCCATCATCCTCCTGGACGACGTGTTCGCCGAGCTGGACCCCGGCCGCTCGCAGCGCATCGTGGACTGGATCGAGAACGAGGAGGGCGGCGGCCAAGTGATCCTCACCTCCCCCAAGCCCACCGACTTCCGCCTCCGCGGCGAGACCCTTCCCCGCTGGGGCATCCGCGACGGCGTGGTGATGATGGGGTAAGGGCGTGGACCGGGCGGGGGGGGGGGGCCCGGCGCGGGGGCCCCGGGGCCGGCCCCCCCGCCCGCCACCCTCAGCAGTTCGCAATGAGCGCGCTGGCGGAGCCCACCCTTTGCCCCCCCGGTACGCTGGCCCAGGCGATCACCTCATAGTGGTGTCCGATGTATTCCTGGCGCAGGTAGTCGCTGCGATAGCAGTTGCTCACGCCGGTGTAGGCGCGCCCGGAATGCGTGAACGAGGTGCCGTACACCGTGCCCAGGTGGTCGCGGCGAGTGCTGGAGGAATACCCGAGCTCCACGTCGTCCACCTCTTCCTCGGTCACCAGGTATACGTCGTACTGGTACGCATCCCGGTACGGAGCCCAGGTGAGCGTGGGGGTACCGCCCGGATAGGAATCGGTCACCACGAACGGCGCCGGGTACATCCAGTCCACCGTCCGTACATCCACGGCGCTCAATCCGTCGCGCTGGCCCATCTGCCACGTGCGGCCGCGCTTGGACGTCATGAGGAGCACCCCCTGGTACGTGGACGGGTAGTGCATGATGGAGCCCTCGTCGTACTCATCGATGAGGGTGTACGCGTTGGGGCACAGGAGGGTGAACTGAGACTCCAGTCCAACCTGCTGCACGCCGGGATCGTTCACGTCCACGTAGTTGGCACGGTCGCACCGGCTCTGCTCGTGGCCGAGCCCGAGAACGTGGAGCAGCTCGTGCGCGGTGTTGCCGTTGCTGCATCCCGCCCCAAGCGTCACATACTGAACGTTGCCCTTGCGTCCCAGTGCGTCGGAGCTGCATCCGGACCCTCCCCGAACGTACAGGTACGACGACTCGCTGGTCCGTGGCACGAACCTCACGCCCGGCACCTTGGAGTGAATCTCGGCGATGGCCCAATTTACCCGGGACGCCGTTCCCGCCTCGGCGACGTACGGCACCACGCCGCCGGGCCAGCGGTTGCCCGCCGTGGCCACGCCGAACCGGGGAGCACCAGGCCGAAGCAGCTCCTCGCGCGTGCGCGCAATGCTGTCGGCGCGCGTAAGGTTGATGTCCCCCTGCCAGATGGCCCTGCCCTCGATCACTTCGTACACGATCTCGAGCGGCTTTCCGTCCGATCCCAGGATCCAGCCCGTCCGGACTTCGCCCCGCGTCTGGAATCCCTCGGGCGCCGACGGTGGCCGGGGCGAGCGCTCGGGCGCGGTGGGAACGCTGGATTGGTCCTGGCACGCAGCCAGGGAGAGCAGCGCCGCGCAAGCCGCTGCGAGGGGAGTGGTGCGCATACGTGATTCGTCCTGCAGGGGGATGGGCCGCCCAGGGAGGGAGTCGGGCGGCATGTGTTTCCAGGATAATATAGCCCACCTGTATTTTCAAGTAGAGACGGATAAGGATTGTTAAGGGGCGCGTTCCTCGCTCGGGAGCAGAGCCGGATTTGAATGTTGGGAAACGGACGGCCTCTGTGGTGCTGTTGCTCGCCTCTGAGCACTCGTACTGAGCAGCAGAGGGCAAGAAGCGGGATCGACCCGATTTTTCCTCGCGGCTCCTTCTGAACGGCCTCTCTCGGTACCCGACGCGGGGAGCGCCGCACCCACCCCAACCCGCTGTGTCGCAAGGCGGGGGCTGGCCCCCACACGGCGTGGTTTCGCGTGCGCGCGTGCGATGCTACATTGATGCGTCCGAATCCCTCCCCGCCGCGCGAAAGCCGTGAGCCGTACCCGCGATCCCAGCAACGGCAAGCCCCAGCCCCTGGGCGACCTGCTCACCCGGTTCCTGGACAAGAGCGGGCTGGCGCCCAAGATCGAGGCGGCCGCCGTCATCCCCGAGTGGGCGGACCGCGTGGGCCCGCAGATCGCCGCCGTCACGGAGCCCATCCGCCTGAGCGACGGGACGCTGTTCGTGGCCGTGCGCAACTCCGCGTGGATGATGGAGCTCAACCTCATGAAGGCCGAGCTCATGCGGCACGTGAACGCCGGCCAGCGCGGCGGGCGCATCACCCAGATCGTCTTCGTGATGTCCGGCGGCTGAACGCCCGCGTCTTCGCCGGTCCTCTCCCGTACTCGACCGGTTTCGCGGAGACGGCGGCGGGGGCGGGACGCGGCCCGGCAGGCTTCGGAAATCCGCAGGGAAAACAGGCAGGAACCCGTTGCGCCCGCTGAACTTTCGGGGCGCGTTCGGTGTATACGGACGGGCAGAGAGACGACGCTCCGCACGCACGCAACAGAACCAGGCAACAAGCAGAGGCCATGTCTACGAACGGCGCACAGGGACAGGACTACAACGCTGGCCAGATCCAGGTCCTCAAGGGCCTGGAGGCGGTCCGCAAGCGCCCGGGCATGTACATCGGCTCCACCAGCGCGCGGGGCCTGCACCACCTGGTGTACGAGGTGGTGGACAACTCCATCGACGAGGCGCTGGCCGGCCACGCCGACCAGGTGGACGTCACCATCCACGCCGACGACAGCATCACGGTGGTGGACAACGGCCGCGGCATTCCCGTGGACCTGCACCCCACCGAAAAGCTGCCCGCCGTGGAACTGGCGCTCACCGTTCTGCACGCCGGCGGCAAGTTCGACAACGAGGGCGAGGGCTCGTACAAGGTGTCCGGCGGCCTGCACGGCGTGGGCGTGTCGGTGGTGAACGCCCTGAGCGAGTGGCTGCGCGTGGCCGTGCGCCGCGAGGGCAAGGTGCACGAGATGGCCTTCAGCCGCGGCGACAAGACCAGCGAGCTGGCCGTCACGGGCACCACCACGGGGCGCGGCACCACCGTCAGCTTCAAGCCCGATCCGCAGATCTTCGAGGAGACCACCTACTCGTTCGACACGCTCAGCAACCGCCTTCGCGAGCTGGCGTTCCTGAACAAGGGCGTGCGCATCTCCCTCACGGACGAGCGCCCCGCCAGCGAAGAGGGCGGCGAGGTCCGGCGCGACGACTACCACTACGAGGGCGGCCTCCGCGAGTTCGTGGAGCACCTGCGCGGCAGCCGCAAGCCGCTGCACCCGGACGTGATCTACATCGAGGCCGCGCGCCCCGAGGCGGAGATCGAGATCGCCCTGCAGTACGACGACGGATACAACGAGAACACGTTCACCTTCGTCAACAACATCAACACCCACGAGGGCGGCACGCACCTCACGGGCTTCAAGGCCGCGCTCACGCGCAGCATCAACGACTACGCGCGCAAGACGGGGCTCTTCAAGAAGGGCGGCCTGGACGCGCTGTCCGGCGACGACGTGCGCGAGGGGCTCACGGCCGTCATCAGCGTAAAGGTGCGCGAGCCGCAGTTCGAGGGGCAGACCAAGACCAAGCTGGGCAACAGCGAGGTCAAGGGCGCCGTGGAGACCGTGGTCAACCAGAAGCTCAGCGAGTTCCTGGACGAAACGCCCGGCGTGGGCCGGGCCATCATCGAAAAGGCCGTGAGCGCCGCCCGCGCCCGCGAGGCCGCCCGCAAGGCCCGCGACCTCACGCGCAAGAAGAGCGCGCTGGAGACGGGCGTGCTGCCGGGCAAGCTGGCCGACTGCTCCAGCAGCAACCCCGAGCTTACCGAGCTGTACATCGTGGAGGGCGACAGCGCCGGCGGCAGCGCCAAGCAGGGGCGCAAGCGCGAGTTCCAGGCGATCCTGCCCCTCAAGGGCAAGATCCTGAACGTGGAAAAGGCGCGCTTCGACAAGGTGCTGAGCAACGAGGAGATCCGCGCCATCATCACGGCCATCGGCACGGGGATCGGCGAGGACGAGTTCAACCTGGGCAACGCGCGCTACCACAAGGTCATCATCATGACCGACGCGGACGTGGACGGCAGCCACATCCGCACGCTGCTGCTCACGTTCTTCTTTCGGCAGATGCGGCAGCTCATCGAAGAGGGCTACATCTACATCGCGCAGCCGCCGCTGTACCTGGTCAAGAAGGGCAAGCAGGAGCAGTACGCCTACAGCGATGCCGAGCGCGACGTGATCCTGGCGCGCTACAAGGGCAACGGCGACGGCGACGGAAAGAGCGAGCGCGGCATCCACGTACAGCGCTACAAGGGCCTGGGCGAGATGAACCCCGAGCAGCTCTGGAAGACTACCATGGACCCCGACGCCCGCACGCTGCTGCGCGTGGACATGGACGACGCCGTGGGCGCCGACGCCATCTTCACCAAGCTCATGGGCGAAGAGGTGGAGCCCCGCCGCCAGTTCATCGAGCAGAACGCCCGCTACGTCCGCAACCTGGACGTCTGACGCTGCGCATCGGACGGGATACGACGAGGCCCCGGAGAGCGATCTCCGGGGCCTCGCTCGCGTCCATGCTCCAACGCAGCGACGTCACGCCCGGTGCGGTGGACGGGGCGGATCGTGAGCGGGTTCGATGGGTACTTTTCCGACGCTGAACAGACGCAGTGGATCGAAAGCCCTCGGCAATCCGGTTCGGGTGCTTTTCCTGGCCAAAATGCAAACTCCGGGGGCAAAACCTCCTGCATGGAGCGGAATGATGGAACGCACTGAGGCGACTGCCGACGACGATGCCCGCTTTGCATCCCTGAAGGGGACGGCAAAGCCGGCGACGCTCACGTCCGAAGGCCAGTGGGAGCTGGCGCACCTCCGTGCCCAGCACGAGGCGGCGGACGCCGGGTACGTCCGGGACATGGAGCGAGTCGTTCGCAATTGCTGAGGAGCGGGATGCTCGACTCTTGAACCGCCCCTTCGCCCTTCGCCCTTCGCCCTCCGGCCATCGGCCATCGGCCCTTCCAACCTTTCCGTGCCCCGCGGCCACTCATCTCGTAACGCACGCACGCGCCCCCGCTCTGCAGCCCGTGACCCTGACCGCATCGCCGGAGCCCGCCCTGCCGGAAGCCGCTTCCGCCGCGCCGCGCGACCCCTGCGCCTTCGAGGCGCTGTACCGCGCGCACTACCGGCACGTCTACGCCATCACCCTGCGGATGACGTGCGATCCGTCGCGGGCCGAGGACGTGACGCAGGAGGTGTTCGTGCGCGTGTGGCAAAAGCTCCCCGGCTTTCGGGGGGAGAGCGCCCTGAGCACGTGGATCCACACGGTGGCCGTGCGCACCACGCTGGAGCACCTGCGCAGCGAGTCGCGCCGCGAGGCGCGGGTCACGACGACGGACGAGCCCGACCGCTACGCCGCGGAGGCCCGCCGCGCCATGCCCGAGACGGCGGTGGACCTGGAGCGCGCCATCGCGGCGCTGCCCCCCGGCGCCCGCAACGTGCTGCTGATGCACGACGTGAACGGATACCGCTACCACGAGATCGCCGACATGCTGGGCGTGAGCCTGGGCACGGTGAAGAGCCAGCTGAACCGCGCGCGGCGCTTGATGATGGAGGCCCTGGAACGATGACCATGCACATCTCCGACGACGACCTGCACGACTACGCCGGGTGCGAGCTCGCGCCCGACGCCATGGAGGCGGTCGCCCTGCACCTGGACGGCTGCGCGGAGTGCCGCGCCCGCGCCGAGCCGCTGCTGGCGCTCACGGCGCGCCTGACCACCCTGCCGGGGCAGGCGGAACCGGCCGCGGACGGCTGGTGCGCCCTGCACGCGCGGCTGGTGCTGCTGGAGGCGGCGTCCGCGCCCGCCGCCGTCCCCGTGGGCAAGGTGGTGTCGCTGGATGCGCACCGCCGGCGCCGTGCGTCGCTCCCGGCGTGGGTGCCGCAGGCCGCGGCCGCCGCGCTGCTGCTGGGGATCGGCTTTGGGGGCGGACGGCTCTCCGGCACGCCGGACCATCGCGAGGCCATGCTGGTGGCGGCGGACACGGTGGCCACGGCCATGTCGGCGGCCATCCGCGTGCAGCGGGCGGGGACGGAGTACGTGGCCGCCGTGGCCCACTTCGTGGCGGCCACGCGCGGCGGCGACAGCCTGGTGGCGGCGCAGGGGCGCGAGGCCACCATCGCCGCGTGCTACGGCGCCACGCGCGAGCTCACCCGCATGCCGGACGACGACAGCGCGGCCGTGCGGCTGTTCCGCTCGGCGTCCCTCACGCGCAACGGTCCCGTGCCCCTGCCGGACACGGCGGCGCGGGCCGGCGTGATGTTTTGATGCGTCCGATGATGAACATGCCTGCTCCCCTTCGCCTTTGGTCCGCCGCCACGGCCGTGCTGGCCGTCGTGATGTGCACAGCGGCGGTGGATGCGCAAACGTGCCGCGACGGGATGCCGCGCACGGCCACGCTGGGCATTGGCCTGCTGCACTGCGTGGGGGGCACGTGCATGGTGCACGGGCCGGACGGCGGCGGCACCCGGCACGACTTCTCCACGGAGCCGCGCGCGTGGGAGCTGGAGCCGGGCGGGCCCGCCGCGCGCGCCCTGCGGGAAGGCGACCAGATCACCTCCATCGACGGCGTGCTCATCACCACGCGCGACGGCGGGCGCCGGCTGGCCAACCTGCGGCCGGGCGTGCCCCTGCGCCTGGGCATCCGCCGCGGCGGCGCGGAGACGGTCGTGCGGGTGGTCCCCGCGCCCGGCTGCAACCAGCCCGCGCTGGCCGTCACCGCCTCGCCGGAGAAGCCGGACTGGCGGCCGCCCGCGGGCGCGCGGCGTGGCGAGCACCCGCGGCGAGAGCCGGGGCCCGGCGTGTACTTCGGGATGGAGCTGGACTGCGGCGACTGCGGCTGGCGGCAGGAGAACGGTGCCTGGCGCTGGCACGCGAGCGAGCCGCTGCGGGTAAAGTCCGTTGTGCCCGGCGCGCCCGCGGAGCGCGCCGGCATCCGTCCCGGCGACGTGCTGCTGAGCATCGCCGGAAAGCCGCTCACCCCGGCGGGGACGGGGCACCTGGCCGCGGGGCTGCACCCGGGCGAGCCCGTGTCGTTCCAGCTGCGGCGCGGCGAGCGCACCCTCGTCCGGCACGTGGTCCCGGAGCTCCGCCGGGAGTAGCGGAGACGGCGGGGGTGGATCAGGCGATGCGGGCCGGGGGCGACCTCCCGGCCCGTTTTTCGTGCTCCGGATCCAGGACCATCTTCACGCGGCGGCGCGGACGGAGGCCGGCGGCGGCTCCGGCACCTCCTCGCAGGCGTAGCACTGGTCGATGTACTCGTCGATGGCGTCGCGAAACGCCGTCTCCAGCAGCGCCTCGCTCATCGCCTCGTAGGTGATGTCGTCGCTGATGTCCATCACGTACCCGTAGAAGATCCCTTCCACGAAATCGTATCCCACCGTGCCCGTGTATCCCCGGTGTTCCATGGTCTGAGCCCTTTCCGCGACGGAGGTGGACGGCGGCCGCACGCAACGATCATCGGCCCGTTCCGCCACGTCAACCCGCCGCCAGAACACGGTCACCTGCCGAACACGCGTGTCCGGGAGCAGACCCAAAAAGAACGCGCCCAACACACCCCATCGGGTACGCCGGGCGCGCGGATCGAGCGGGAGGGCAGACTATCCCCCGGCCGCGTCCGACAGGCGCTCTTCCACCTCCGCCCCGCGGCGGGTGTTCTCCGCGTCCAGGCGCATCCGGATGGCCTCCACGATCCACCGGTTCATGCTGGTTTTGGCGAGCCGGGCCGCGGCGGTGACCTCCCCGTGGGTCGCGGGCGGCAGGCGCAGGACGAAGCGTCCGGAATACGGGCGCTGCGGTTCGACCCCGTCTTCGGCGCACAGGGCGAGGTAGTCGTCCACGGCGTTGTGGAAGTCGGCTTCCAGCTCATCCACGCTCGTGCCCTCGAACGAGATGATGTCCGCGGTGATCCCTAGGACCCGGCCGTGAAAGATGCGGTCGCCGGTGTCGAACTCCACGGAGCCGGCGTATCCCCTGTACTTCATCGTCACGGTTTTACTCCCGCGAGCGTGAGAAAGTCGCGTACATCGCGGATGGTGTGCTGCCTGGCCTCCTTCTCGGGATGAGGCCGGTGGACCGTCAGCGTGCGCCCACCCAGCGTGACGGCGATGCGCGAGCCGCTGCGTTCCCGGATGGTGGCCCCGTGGTGCACCAGCATCCGCTCCACGTCGTCCCAGACGATGGTGGCGCTCACGGGGTCGCGAAAGACGGCCTGCAGCGTGCGGCGGTGACGCGTGCTCATGGATGGTACTATCCTGTAGTATCACCGGCAAGGACCGGCGGAGGGTGCGCCGGGAGGGGTGCCGGTGAATACGGCGTCTACTTTTGGAGAGCAAGGCACCGCCACAACACGGTCTGCTCCCGAACACGTGTGTCCGGGAGCAGACCTGAAATGAACGCGCGTTACGGACCCACTCCGCTCGTCTTGCGTCTCCGGCGCAGGGGAGCGCGATGGGCGGAGCGCGGGCTCTGTCCGCGAACGGTCTTCCGGCCGCTGGAGCCGGTGCGGGAGCCCCCATCCGTCCACGTTGCACACACGGTGTCCGATCCGTATCGAAAGGAGCCCGGCAGCAAACGATTGACGTTGCAGCGCGTGCACGCCGCGCCTATTGTACCGTCGATCGTACGCACGTCCGGTTCACTCGCTCAACGACCCTGCACCATGCGTTTTGCCCCGCGTTTCGTGGCACTGGCCGCCGTGTGCGCCGCGATGGCCGCCACGCCGGCGCTCCGCGCGCAAACCCCGCTTCCCGGCATCTCCGAAAAGACGCGCGGCATGGAGCGGCGCGACGGCTTTCTCCCCGTCTACTGGGAGGCGTCGACCGGCAAGCTGTGGATGGAGATTCCCCGCACGGGCCAGGAGCTCATCTACGTCGTCTCGCTCCCCGCGGGGCTGGGATCCAACGACATCGGGCTGGACCGCGGGCAGCTGGGGGGCGAGCGCATCGTCCGCTTTGACCGCGTGGGCCCGCGGGTGCTGATGGTGCAGCCCAACCAGGGCTTTCGCGCCACCACGGACAACCCGGCGGAGCTGCGGGCCGTGGAGCAGTCGTTCGCGCAGTCGGTGCTCTGGGGATTCACCGTCGCCGCGGAGGAGGGCGGCCGGGTGCTGGTGGACGCCACGGACTTCGTGCTGCGCGACGCGCACGGCGTGATCCCCTCCCTGCGCCGCTCCCGGCAGGGGGAGTACAAGCTGGACGCCACCCGCAGCGCCCTGTATCTGCCGAACACCAAGGCCTTTCCGCGCAACACGGAGATCGAGGCCACGCTCACCTTTACGGGCGACAACCCCGGCGCCTGGGTGCGCTCGGTGACGCCCACCCCCGAGGCCATCACCCTGCGGCAGCGGCACTCGTTCGTGGCGCTGCCGCCGCCAGGGTACGAGCCGCGCCGCAACGACCCGCGGGCTGGGTTCTTCGGCATCGACTACTTCGACCTGGCCACGCCCGTGGGCGAGGAGCTTGTGCAGCGCTTCGTCTCGCGGCACCGGCTGGAGAAGCGGGACCCGTCCGCGGCCATGAGCGAGGCCGTGGAGCCCATCGTCTACTACGTGGACGCAGGGGCGCCGGAGCCCATCCGCAGCGCTCTGGTGGACGGCGCGCGGTGGTGGAACCAGGCGTTCGAGGCGGCCGGCTACCGCGACGCGTTCCGGGTGGAGGTCATGCCCGACAGCATCGACCCCATGGACGCGCGCTTCAACGTCATCCAGTGGATCCACCGCTCCACGCGCGGCTGGAGCTACGGCTCGTCCGTCACGGACCCGCGCACGGGCGAGATCATCAAGGGCCACGTGTCCCTGGGCAGCCTGCGCGTGCGGCAGGACTACCTGCTGGCGGAGGGGCTGCTGTCGCCGTACACGGACGGGACCACGGTGCCGCCGGAGATGGAGCGCATGGCCCTGGCCCGCATCCGCCAGCTGAGCGCGCACGAGGTGGGGCACACGCTGGGGATCGCGCACAACTACGTGAGCAGCGCGGAGAACCGCGCGTCGGTGATGGACTATCCCCATCCCCTCGTGCGCCTGCGCGACGACGGCTCCATCGACCTGAGCGAGGCGTACACGACGGAGATCGGCGACTGGGACAAGCTCGCCGTCACCTGGGGATACGCCGACTTTCCGGCCGGGACGGACGAGCGGGCGGCGCTGGACGACATCCTGGCCCGGGGCCGGGCGCGGGGCATCACCTTCTTGACGGACCAGGACGCGCGGTCGCCGGGGAGCGTGCATCCGCAGGCGCACCTGTGGGACAACGGCACGGACGCGGCCGCGGAGCTGCGGCGGGTGATGGCCGTGCGCCGCGCGGCGCTGGACCGCTTCGGGCTGGCGGCGATCCGCAACGGGCGGCCCGTGGCCACGCTGGAGGAGGTGCTGGTGCCGCTGTACCTGCACCACCGCTACCAGACGGAGGCGGTGGCCAAGGTGGTGGGCGGCCAGGAGTACACCTATGCCCTGCGCGGCGACGAGCAGGCGCCGCCCCGGCCGGTGGCCGGCCAGGTGCAGCGGATGGCGCTGGACGCGCTGCTCACGACGCTGGATCCGGCGCAGCTGGCCATGCCGCGCACGATCCTCGGGCTCATCCCCCCGCGCCCGTTCACGTACGACGCGCACCGCGAACTCTTTGACCGCTACACGGGGATGACGTTCGACGCGGTGTCGCCGGCGGTGACGGCGGCGGACATGACGGTGTCGCTGCTGCTGAACCCGCAGCGCGCGGCGCGGCTGGTGGAGCAGAGCGCGCTGGACCGCTCGCTCCCGGGGCTGGAGTGGACGCTGGAGCGGCTCATCGACCGCACCTTCGCGGAGCGGCACGCGGACCCGTACCTGGCGGAGATCGACCGCGGCGTGGAGTACGTGGTCATGCGGCGGCTGATGGACCTGGCCGCGACCGCGGAGATGCCGCAGGTGCGCGCGGCGGCGCTGCAGCAGCTGATGGTGATCCGCACGCGGTTCGGCTTTGAAGGCGTGCCGGGCGATGCGCAGGGTGCCCACCGCGCCCTGATGGCGGCCGACATCACGCGCTTCATGGAGCGGCCGTACGTGGCGGAGGCGCGCACGCCGGACCTGGACGTCCCCCCCGGCCAGCCCATCGGCGACATGGACTGGGAGTGGTGAAGCACGGCGGCCCCGCGGAGCACGATCCGCGGGGCCGCGCTTCATCCCGCGCTGAATCGTTTTCCTGAGGGAGCGCCCGCCGGATCTCGAACGTGTACGATCCCGTGGGCGCGACCGAAGGATCTCCTCCGCCTCCCACGACGTCCGCCCATCCGAACGTAAACCCTTTCCCCCTCCCGCTGGCCTACGCGGCTGCCAGCATCAACCCCTGCACTGGTCCGGGAGCGCCGCCGAGATGGATCGCCGAACCGCGGCCATCCCGCCGTTCGCCCGAATCTCCGGCACGGGCCTGGTTTACGGATCGCGATCAGGTGGATGATGTGCCACGGCAGTCATCCACCTCCGCCACCACCCTCGTGCCTCTCCGAAAAAACGCGGATGCCGTCCTCTCGCCGGCAGCAGCCTCGCTACCAAGGATCCGCGCGCTCCGCCGTTCGCCGCCCGCTCCGCCTCCGGCCATCACGGTCGCAGCCATCCGGTGTGGCGGCGCCCGGAAGCCCGGACGTGCCGGACCGCTGCGCGCGCCGGCCGATCGCGGGCTGAACGGGTTTGCCGGCCTCTCGCCGCGGTGGATGGATCGCCGCCAGCGAGGGGCCTGCGTCCGCATTTCCACGAGCAGGATGGTGGCCGCGGGACGGAGAGTGGGCGAGGCACGGTACCCACCTGATCGCGATCTGTGAAAGCATGTCCTGGCTGGAGGCCGTGCTTCCGGATTCCCGGACCGGGCAGCCGCCGGCACGACCAGGAAACGTCGACGCGTCGTTCGGGCACTCCGCGGAACACCATCCATCCCTCGCGTGTTGCAATCCAGTCCGCTTCGCGCGTTATTTGGATGCGGCATCGCCGTCCCCAGTCATCCCACCCACCTCTCCCCCCGGAGCCGCCCATGAGGCTCGCCATCACGCTCCTGCTGCTGCTCGGAGTTCCCGCATCCATCCACGCGCAGGTGGTGAGCGGGCGCCTGCTTTCTCGCGAGGCGAGCGCCGCCGTGCCGGGCGGAACCGTGCACCTGGTCGGGACGGATTCGCAGGTGGTCGCGCAGTCGCGGACGGACGCGATGGGCGCGTTCGTCCTGCAGGCGCCCCGGCCCGGACGCTATTTCCTGCTCGCGGAGGCCGCCGGATACGAAGCCTCGGAGACGGACTACGTCGCGGTGGGCGCGGAGGGAAAGAGCGTGTCGTTCATGATCGGGCGCGCGCCGGTTCAGCTCGAAGCCCTGCGGGTGGACGCGGCGGCCAACTCGCGCGAGGACCGTCTGTGGTACGGCGGGTTCTACCAGCGGAAGAACGAGCGGGGCACCAGCGGGCGCTTCTTTGAGCGCGAGCAGATCGACCGCGAGCAGCCGCAGAGCATCGCGGACCTGCTGCGCCGCGTACCCTCCCTGGACGTGCGCACGGGCGGCCACGGCGAATTCGCCGGCCGTCGGCTGCTGGTGCGCCCGCGCGCGGCGCTCTCCATCCGCACGGCGTGCTGGAGCACCTTCTTCCTGAACGGGATGCGCGTGGAGGTAGAGGCCGTGGAAGCGCTGAACCCCTCGGAGATCGAGGGGATCGAGGTCTACGCCAACGGCGGCGTCCCCGCCCAGTTCAACGTGGTGGGCTCGGCGTGCGGCGTGATCGCCATCTGGCTCCGCGCACGGTAGACGGCGACCTCGACCGATCGGGCGCGGCGGGGACTCGCCATCCGCTCCGCGATCCCGTATTCTGCCCGTCCACCCGCCATCCGCTCCACCACACCCCCACGCCCCCATGCAGAATCGTACGCGCTGGATGCTCCTGCTCGCCCTCTTCACCCTGGCGGCGGACGCGCTCCCCGCACGGGCCCAGTCCGCGCTGGGGTGGGTGGAAGGGCAGTGGCGGTGGGAGAACAACGAGACCGGCTGCGACAGCGCCTACAGCATCAGCGTCTCCCGGGGCGACAAGTACGTCATCTCCAGCTACACCTGGCAGGGGCAGCGCGACACGTCGGAGTACCGCGTGCTGGCCCACGCGCCGGGGGTGATCCGCGCGCGGATCGAGGGCGAAAAGCGCCTGGACGAGGCGGGCGAGCCCGTGATCTGGGACTTCGTGCAGCTCTCGGACGATTCGTTCTGCTGGCACCGCGCGGACTGGGGCCCCGACGACTGCACGAACCGGCTGTTCCGCTGCACCATCGCCGTGCCGGGGCGCGATGCCCGCCGGCGCCCGGTGCCGGATGCCGCGGGGGAGCGCCGGCGCGTCGCCAGCGCCCGGGCTGGGCGGAGTCGCGATCCCTCGAACCGCTTTTCCGCCCCCCGTTCCTCCACCTTCTGATCCTCCGGTCCCGTGGTTCTCGATCCAGGTACCCGTCTGCTGACCCTGCTCCACGAGCGCGACTACCCCTCCGCCGAGCGGCTGCTGGCGGAGATGCTGCGGGTGGAGCCCGCGGACGGTCCCACGCGGTCCATGCGGGCGCTGTGCCTGGCGGAGCTGGACCGCTGGGACCGAGGCCACGGCGGAGGCGCGCCGGGCCGCCGAGACGGAGCCGTACCTGGCGTTCTGCCACTGGGCGCTGGGGATGGTGCTGGCCGACCGCCGTCGCTGGACCGAGGCGGCGGACGAGGCGCGCGAGGCGATGGAGCTGGAGCCGGAGAACGGCGACCACCACGCGCTGCTGGCCCGCTGCCTCATCGGGATGCGCCGCTGGGACGACGCCCTGGCCGCCGCCGGGCAGGGGCTGGAGGAGGAGCCGGACCATCCCGGGTGCGCCAACCTGCGCGCGCTGGTGCTGCAGCAGCGCGGGCGGATGGACGAGGCGGAGCAGGCCTTCGTGGACGCCGCCGCCACGGACCCGGCCAACGCATTCGCGCGGGCGGGGCGCGGGTGGACGGCGCTGCGGCGGGGCGCGGAGGTGGAGCCGGCGCGGGCCCACTTCGAGCACGCGCTGCGCATCGACCCGCGCAACGAGTGGGCGCGCGAGGGGCTCATGGCCTCGCTCAAGGCCCGGAACCCCGTGTACCGCCTGATGCTGCGGTACTTCCTGTGGATGGACGGGCTGAGCCGCGGCGCCCGGATCGGCATCATGTTCGCCGGCATCATCGGGTACAACCAGGCGCGGCGGCTCACGGTGGCGCAGCCGGAGACGGCGCCGTTCCTGTATCCCCTGATGGGGCTGTACCTGCTGTTCGTGCTGCTGACCTGGGTGGCGGACCCCGTGTTCGACTTCCTGCTGCGCTTCGATCCGCAGGGGCGGCGGATGGTGTCGCGCGACCGGGCCGTGGCGGGCACCGTCGTGGTCACGCTGCTGTCGGCGGCGATCGTGCTGGCCGTGGTGGGGATCGGCCGGGGGGGCGAGGATGCGCTGCTGCCCGCGCTGATGCTGGCGCTGCTGGTGCTCCCCGTCTCCGGGATCTTTCGCTGCGCGCCGGGATGGCCGCGGATGGCGCTCACCCTCTACACCGCCGCCGTGGCCGCGGCGGGCGTGGCGGGCCTGGCGCTGTCCGGCCCCACGGGGAGCCTGCTGCTGGGCCTGTCGCTGCTGGGCACGGCTCTCGGCGCGTGGCTGGCGCTGGCGCTCGCGGCCGCGAGGCCGGCGCGCTGAGTCCGGACGGGCCGCGGATTCCGGGTGCGGGTCACCGGGTGAGAGGAGAGCCGGGTTCCGGCGCGGCAGAGCGAATGAATTCGCCGCAACGACTACACGAAGTCCGCCTGCGCGGACTGCCGGACTGCGTCGAATGAAACCGGCCCCGCGGATGGTCTCCGCGGGGCCGGTCTTTTCCATTCGACCCGGCCACGAGGCGAACGGCCGGTCTTTGGTGTCGGCGGAGGCCGACAGTGTGAAGTTGTAGCCGCGATTTCAATCGCTTCGGGCGGGGGAGCGGCGGGCGCGGCGCACCCACATCACCAGGGGCACCAGCAGCAGCGCGGCGATGGCGCCCGCCGTCCCCAGGATCTGCCCCTCCGTGGGCGCGCCGCCGAACGCCGTCGCCGCGGCGCGCAGTACGCCGGAGACGCCCAGCACCAGCGTGACGGCCACCACCGCGCCCGTGACCACGTTCAGGGCGGGACGGTTGATGCCCGCATCGCCCATCAGCGCGCGATCGTTCACCACCACGAGCAGGAACACGGCCGCGAACGGCAGCACCACGCCGTTGAGCGCCTGGGCCAGGATGATGGCCGGGATGGGCCGCACCCCCGCCAGCCCGAACCCCGCGCCCACCGCCAGCACCCCCATCCACACGGCCCGGTAGCGCCACCCGCGCGGCTCCCACCGGTCCGTCCCCTCGCCGAACAGGCTGCGCGCCGTCACGGCGGCCGCCAGCGGGGCCGTGATGGCGGACGAAAAGCCCGCCGCGAACAATCCCCACGCGAACAGCGGCCCCGCCCAGCCCCCCAGCCGCGCGGAGAGGGTGGCGGACACGGCCTCGTAGCTGAACGTGCCCTCCACGTCCGCCCCGGCCACCAGGATCCCCATGGAGATGAGCCCGCCCAGCACCACCGCCACCGAGAGCCCGAACCGGATCTCGCGCAGGCCCTGCCCGCGCGCCGCCGCCGACCCCAGGAACAGGTTGTAGGGCACCACCGTGGTCCCCACGAGCCCCAGCAGGAGCAGCCCGGAGCCGTCGGGGACGGACGGCACCACGCTCCCCCGCAGCACCTCGCCCACGGGCGGGGCCAGCAGGAACGCCGTGACGAGGAACGCGATGCCCATGAACCCCACCGTCGCGGCCATGACCGTCGTCACCGCGCGCGGCGTGCCCACCCACAGCACCGCGAACGCGACGAGGGTGATGAGGATGGTGGCCACGCGCGCGTCCACCGGCGAGCCCAGGGCGGCCCCGGCGCTGGCGCCCAGCACGTTGCCCGCCTCGTACGCCGCGTTGCCCAGGACGATGGCGCCCAGCACCAGCAGCAGCACCAGCAGGCCCACCACGCCGCCGCGAAAGCGGTCGCGGATGGCCTCCGCCAGGTTGCGGCCGGAGATCACCGTCACGCGCGCGCTGGCCTCCTGCAGCACCAGCGTGGCGATGGTGGAGAAGGTGAGCGCCCACAGCAGCGCGTATCCGTGTCCCGCACCGGCGGAGGCGGCCGTCGTCACCGTGCCCGGACCAATGAAGGCGGCGGGGATCAGCGACCAGAACAGGACCTGGAGGATGCGCTTCATGGGGAGGGCGGGACGGGAGGCGCGGATGCGGATCGCAGCAATGTAAACGTCCGGCTGCCCGCGCGCACCGCGCCCGTTCACCGCCCGGTGCCGACGCGTCGTGAAGCGGATGGGAAGACGGCCGTGGGGCGGAGCGCGCGCGGCGCTCCGCCCCATAGCATTACCGGCCCGTCAGCAGACTTCGTAGCAGGAGGCGCCGCCGCACTGGCTGGCGTAGTGCGGCTCCACGCACGTGAGGCACGTGTTGACATTGGTGCACGGTCCGTCGGCGCAGTACGTGTCGTGGCTGCAGTCCGGCCAGCAGCTTCCGGGCATGAACGACGCGCGCGCCTGTACGGTGCCCTTCTCCGCGGCCGGGGCGGCATCGGCATGGAAGGTCTCGACGTGGAGGTTCTCGATGGCGAGCTTGAGCTTGCGCATGGTGTGGCTCCCCGGGGATGTGGATCGGCACGCGCGGGGCCGCAGGGACGTGCGGCCGCGGCGCGCCGAGGTGATGTGCAGATTTTTTAGCACTTCGGGGCGCAAAAAAGTTCCGCCAGCGGACGAAAATCTCGTCTCGGATAAAGCCGGATGGGGGCACGGCTCGCGATTGAGCCCTGCCCCCATCCGGTGCCGCGTCAGGGCGTTGCGGAAGAGGCGACTCTGATCCCCCCGGAGACGCGTGTCAGGACGTGGTAGGTTTCCCAGTACTTCTGCGCGATGCAAGTCTCGGTGATCAGAATCTTGAAGCCCGCGGCAGCAACTGCGTTGTGTAAGCGGTCCCAACGCCAGTGTCGCTCGGTGCCACCAAAGTTAGAATCAATGCCGGTGTAGCGAACGACCGTGTTCTGAGAATTCACACCGAAGTTCGTGACGACGATGGCATGAAGTTCGTCGCTCGGAGGGTAGTTCTTGGGATCCAAGATCGCCGCATCCACGATCACGACGGCCACGCGATTCTCGCGCAGTGCCTGGATCAGGGTATCTGCGTTGAAGCTTGACCACGTGCTTGCAATTCCATAATCCGCGAGCAACTTCTGGTATCCGCGGGGGTCAAGCACAGATTGACCGCCTACTGTTCCGCTGAACCCATAGAATGCGGCGCGCCGCTTCAGGTCCTTCTCGCTGACGTTGTTCCCGAACGGGTAAACCAACTGAACCACATTCTCTACGGCTTCGTAGCCGCACTCCGGCCCACGTTGCTGATCGATGATTTTACGCGGAGTCTTAACCCCGCCCAACTCGTGATCGAACATCTGCCCGCTCCTGAGCAAGTGAAAAGGCTTGTGGTCGTACTTGAGCGGGTAGAGAGGCGTTGCTTGGCCCGAGGGGGCCTGGGTCCCATCCACGTGGGCGTCCTTCACCGACGCACGGTACAACTCGCTCGCTGACGATCCGGTACATGTTGAAGTATAGAAGAACCGGGTGGGATCGGTAGTGGGCTAAAAGGAGCGAACTGGAATCGCTTCAACTGCATCAAACGCCCCCGCAACCACTCAGCACCAGACGATCATGCGGTGAGGATCTGGAAGCACCGAGCCGGACTTTGCTGCGCCTCCCGAATTACCTACCTTCTACTCTGTTGTGCCCCGTACATTCTCAGGAGGTGCCATGCCGGAGGTACATACTGTGCCACCCGCCGATCTGCGTGATTTTCTGGAGGCGCTCGCATCGGAAGGCATATCTGCAACGCTGCCAACTGCCGGGCCGGACGACCTGCTTCCTGATCCGCTTTCGCTCCGTACGTCACTGACTGCCGCCGTACTCCAGGAACGGAATCTCTGACGCAGCGGCTACGTAGGATCTATTTGGTCCACGAGTCCACTGCCATCAAGCGAGGCTGCAATGAAAGTGCGCAATGCGAAACTCGCCCGGCCAACCCGCCGAACCAGGAGACTGGTCTCGTTCCTGCGCCGCATCGGCACGTATCTCTGGATCGGGCTCGTGAACCCGGGCCCGCCGGCGAGCACTCCCCGGCATACCGGATCGCGCTCGTAGCTCGGCGAATCGCTGCGTGCGAAAGACCCCGTCCCGCCTTGTCGGCGCGACGGGGTCTTCGTTTCCGCTGGCGCTTCAGCCGGCGGGCTCCGCGGCCGCGCCCCACCCGCCGCCGCCGGGGGTCTCCAGCAGCAGGCGGTCGCCGGCTTGCACCTCGATGCCATCCACCGAGCCCAACTCCACCGTCTCGCCATCCGCGCGGAGCACGCGCTGGCGGCCGGGGGCGCCGGGCCCGCCGCCGTGCAGGCCGTACGGGCCCTCGGCGCGGTGCTGGGTGAGCACGGAAAGCGACATGGGCGCCAGGAAGGTGAGCTCGCGCACGGCCCCGTCACCTCCGCGGTGCGCGCCCGCGCCGCCGCTCCCCGCGCGGATGCCGAAGCGCTCCACGCGCACGGGGTAGCGGTGCTCCACCACCTCCGGGTCGGTGATGCGCGTGTTGGTCATGTGCGTGTGCACGGCGCTCGCCCCGTCCCACCCTGGCCCGGCGCCCGCCCCGCCGCACACCGTCTCGTAGTAGCCGAACCCCTCCGATCCCCACAGCACGTTGTTCATGGTCCCCTGGCTGCAGGCAGCCACGCCCAGCGCCTTGAGCAGCGTATCCGTAAGCCGCTGGCTCACTTCCGTGTTGCCGCCCACCACCGCCGGGTCGCGTGCCGGGTCGTCGCCGAAGGGCGGGTTCAGCAGGCCGGGGGGCAGATGCAGGTCCACCGCGCGCAGCAGCCCCTCGTTCAGCGGCAGGGGCTCGCGCACCAGCAGGCGCAGCACGTACAGCACCACGCTGCGGACGATGGCGGGCGTGGCGTTCAGGTTGCCGGGATGCACGTCCGCCGACCCATCGAACGAGATCCGCGCCCCATCCCCCGCCACGTCGATGCGCACGCACAGGGGCGAGCCGTCGTCCAGCCGCTCCTCCGCGCGGTAGCTCCCGTCGGGGATGCGGCGCAGGGCCTCGCGGATGCCCGCCTCCGCGCGGCGCTTGAGCGCGTCCATGTACGCGGCGACGGCGTCCGGCCCGTGCTCGCGGGCGAGCATCCGCAGCATCTCCGCCCCGCGGTGGTTGGCGGCCACGGCGGCGGCCAGGTCCGCCAAATTGTCGTCCACATTGCGGGAGGGATGCGGGCCGCCGGCCAGGACGCCGCGCATCGTGTCCCAGCGGGCTTCGCTGGCGCGGACCAGGTGCATGGGGCGGATGACGACGCCCTCCTCGGCGAGCGTGCGCGCGGCGGGGGGCATGGAGCCCGGGCGCGTTCCGCCGATCTCCGCGTGGTGCGCGCGGCTGGCCACGTAGCCGATGAGCCGCGCGTCGTCGCCGTGCACGGGCGTGATGACGGTCACGTCCGGCAGGTGCGATCCGCCGAAGCCGGGGTGGTTGGTGACGATGACGTCGCCCGGCTCCATGCGGACGGCCTCGCGCACGGCGCGCACGCACAGCCCCATGGCCCCCAGGTGCACGGGGATGTGCGGCGCGTTGACCACCAGCTCGCCGTCCGCGTCCAGTAGCGCGCAGCTGAAGTCCAGCCGCTCCTTGACGTTGGTGGACAGCGCCGTGCGCCGCAGCATCTCGCCCATCTCGCCGACCAGCGCGCGGAAGCGGGAGACGAAGAGCTCGAGGCGGACGGCTTCGGGAACTTCAGTGCGAGAGTGCGAAAGTGCGAAAGTGCGAGAGTGAACGGCGGTATCCGCCGCGTCCGAAGCTGTTTCATCCGTTGCGGTTACTTTCGCACTTTCGCACTTCGCACTTTCGCACTGCAGTACCAGATTGCCTGCGGCGTCTACCTGCGCATCCCAATCCGCGGCGATGTACGTGGCGCTGTGGCGCTCTGCGATGAGAGCCGGGCCACCGACGCGGGCGCCGGGGCGCAGGGTGTCGCGCTCGTAGACGGGCACGTCCGCCCACGCGCCGCCCATCCACGTGGCGCGCGTGCCGGCGGGATGCGCGTCGTGCGGCGCCGGCGCGGGGGAGGACGGCGGATCGGCCACGCGGGTGGACGCGATGGCGCGCACGGACTCCACCTCGATGGGACGCGCGGCCGGTCGGTGGCCGTAGACGGCGGCGTAGCGGGCCTCGAACGCATCCACCAGGGGCGTATCCGCGTCCCACTCGATGGTGAGCGTGCTGTCCTGCCCCGCGTAGCGCAGGTTGGCGATGCGGCGGCGGATGGCGATCTCCCCGCGCGGCACGCCCTCGCGCGCGACGGCGTCCACCGCCTCCGCCGCGAGCGCATCGAACGTCTCGGCGAGGGTGGATGCGACGTCGTGCAGCGGGCGCAGCACCTGCCGCTCGGCGAAGCGCTCCAGGGGCGCGTGGCCGATGCCCAGCGCGCTCAGCAGCCCCGCGTCCGTCGGCACGACCACCGTGCCGATCCCCAGCCGCGACGCCACGCCGCACGCGTGCTGCGCCCCCGCCCCGCCGAACGCCACCAGCGCGTACGCGGACGGATCGTAGCCGCGTCGCAGGGAGATGCCGCGGATTGCATCCGCCATCCGCTCGTCCGCGATGTCGATGAGCCCCGCCAGCAGCGCCTGCCGGTCCACGGCCTCGCCCGACTGCGCGCGGACGGCGTCGGCGAGCGCGTCGGCGGCGCGGGCGGCGGGGGCGGGATCGACGGGGATGGCGAAGCGGGCGGGATCCAGTCGGCCGAGAAGAAGGTTGCAGTCGGTGATGGTGAGCGGGCCGCCCGCGCCGTAGCACGCCGGCCCCGGCGACGCGCCCGCGCTCTCCGGCCCCACCCGCAGCCCCTGCGCATCGAACGCGCAGACGGAGCCGCCGCCCGCCGCCACGCTCTCGATGGCCAGCGCCGGCGCCACGATGCGCGCGCCGCCCACCTCGTGCTCCCACACGTACTCGAAGTCGCCGTCCACGCGCGCCACGTCCGTGCTGGTGCCGCCCATGTCGAACGCGATCACCCGCGCGTGCCCGGACCGGCGCCCCGCCAGCGCCGCGCCCACCACGCCGCCCGCGGGGCCGCTCAGCAGCGAGTCCTTGGCGCGAAAGTCCTCCGGCCGCACCAGCCCGCCGGCGCTGGTCATCACGTGCAGCCTCCCGCCGCCCAGCGCGCCGCGCACCCCCTCCAGGTAGCGGCCGATGACGGGCCCCAGGTACGCGTCCACGGTCGCCGTCTCCGCCCGCGCCAGCAGGCCGATGAACGGCGCCAGGTCGGACGAAAGGGACACGTGCTCGAACCCCGCCCCGCGCAGCGTCTCCGCCAGCGCGCGCTCGTGGGCCGGATCGCGGAACGCGTGCGCCAGCGCGACGGCGGCGGAGCGGATTCCGTCCGCCGTCAGCCGCGCCGCCGCCGCCCGCGCCGACGCCAGGTCCAGCGGCAGCAGGACGGCACCGTCCGCGGCGCGCCGCTCCGTGACCTCCACGGATTCCGCGTACAGCGGCGCGGGCCTCTGCACGTCCAGCGCGAACAGGTCCGGCCGCTGCTGCGTGCCGATGCGCAGGAGGTCGCCAAAGCCGCGGGTGATGAACAGCGACGTGGGCGCGCCCCGCCGCTCCAGCAGGGCATTGGTGCCGCGCGTGGTCGCCAGGCGCATGGCCAGCGGCGGCAGCGATGCCCCGAACCCCGTTCCCGTCACCAGGCGCGCGGCCAGGATGGGTGCCTCTTCCGGCGACCGCACCTCCACGGCCGCGCCGGGGCGGATGCCGTCGATCCCGCGCTCCAGCCGCATCCGCCCGGATGCCGGATCGTAGGATGCGATGCGCGCCGGTGCCCTGTCGGCCCCCAGCACGCGCATCTCCAGCCCGTCCACCACGCCCGCCGCCGCGCCCCATTCCTCACCGATGCGCAGCGTGTCCGCGGATTCCACGTCCACGACGACGGCCCGCAGCGCGCTGCTGCTGAGCACCTTAGCGCGGCGCAGGGTGCCGTGCGGGTCCACCGCGAGGCAGTCCGTGAACGTGCCGCCCGTGTCGATCCAGATCTGCCAGGGAGACGGAGACAAAGTGCGTGAGTGCGGAAGTGCGTGAGTGCGAAAGTGCGAAAGTGCGAAAGTGCGAAAGTGCGAAAGTGCGAAAGTGCGAAAGTGCGAAAGTGAACGGCTGTTCGTAAATTCCGTCAGAGGAAGCGGCGGACGATCCACATCACCACGCTGAGTGCGACGGAGAGCACGAGCATGGTGACGATGGGAAAGTACACGCGCGTGCTGCCGTTCTCGATGCGGATGTCGCCCGGCAACCGCCCGACCCACCCGAGCGCGCCCGTCATTGCCAGCGCCCCCGCGATGATCGCCACCACACCGATGCCGATCAGCAGCACTCCGACTGTGCGTCCGTCCATCCGCATCTCCTCCTGAATCACCGCGATCCACGCGTCTCCGGAGTCACCGTCCCCGTGCAGTCCGCGAAGGCGGACTTCGCGAATTTCCAGCGGCGAATTCATTCGCTCCGGACGGGACTCCGCTACACTCCTCGAACCCATTCGCTCCGGACGGGGCTTCGCCGCCACGCGCGGATTCCATTCGCTCCGGACGGATCTCCGCCACGGTCCTCAAACTCATTCGCTCCGGATGGGACTCGCGACCGCCGCGCGGAATCCATTCGCTCCGGCTCAATCGTCACCCCTGCCTGCGAACTCATCGCTCGGGACGGATCGCCCACCGCCGCGAAATCCATCCAACTCACCCGCGGAAGGCCGATCGCGCGGCGTCCGCGGATACCAATTCGCTGTTCGCTGGGCCGTTCGCTGGGGCTCCGGACAGTGTCCGGACGGTGTTCGCTCGCGTGTGCGGACGATCATACGGGGCAGGGAAGGCGTCCGCCAGAAAGCAGAGCGGCCCCGGCGGAATGAATCCGCCGGGGCCGCCGTCATCCCATCCGCCTAAGGCTACGGATTGGCGGGCGTGACGTTCACCTCGGGGGTGACGACCTGCTGCGTGTCGGTGCTGACCTCCACGTTCGCCGGATCTACGTCCACCTCGGGCATTTCGCCGCCCTTTACCTCGACCGACGGCGCGCTGCCCTCGTCCTCGACCTCGGCCGTGCAGGCCGTGGCACCAACCAGCAGGGCCATCGCGGCCATCGTCATCAGCTTCTTGAGCATGGTCATTCTCCTTGGGTGAAACGAAACAGCGGGTGAACCCGTTCCACATCTGAAAGCACAGGCCGTGCCGAAGGTGTGTAGAGGCCGCTGGTTCGGGCCTCATGAAGCTTGCTCGTCCGCCATGTCCGGCATACGTTGCGGCGCTGGATACGCCACGCCGCCGGGCGCACCCACAGGAGTCCGCATGTCCCAGTCCTTTCCCGCCTCGGTTCCCGTCCCGCTGGAGCAGACGCGGCAGACCATCATCGTTCAGCTCACGGAGCACTTCGCCGCCGACAACCTGTCCGTGGAGGCGCTGGAGGAGCGGCTGGACGGCGCCCACCGGGCCGGCACGCTGGAGGAGCTGCGCGCGCTGGTGAGCGACCTGCCCGTGGTGGCGGCCGGCGCCTCGCCCGTGACGACGCCCCGCACCTACGTGAGCCCGTCCACCGGCGCGCACGTGGCCGAGCGGCAGTTCATCGTGGGCATCATGGGCGGCGCGGAGCGAAAGGGCGTGTGGACGCCTGCGAAGGAGACCTTCGTGGTGGCGCTGATGGGGGGCGTGGAGCTGGACTTTCGCGAGGCGCGCATGCCCCCCGGCGTCACGGAGGTCAACATCTTCGCCATCATGGGCGGCGCGGAGATCATCGTGCCCCCGGGGGTGATCGTGGACCTGAACGGGTTCGCCCTGATGGGCGGGTTCGGGCAGGTGGGGTACGCGCCGCCGCCCACCAACCCCGACGCGCCCGTGCTGCGCATCAGCGGCTTTGCCTTCATGGGCGGCGTGGACGTGAGCATCCGCTACCCCGGCGAGCGCGCCCGCGACGCCCGCCAGCGCGAAAAGCAGGAGCGCGCCGAGCGAAAGCGCCTGCACGGCTGAACATCCATCCCTTCCCGCGTCCGGGGCCCCCGCCCCGGACGCGGCCGTACTCCCGGTTCCCCCGCCGCCACGCATGCTACCCGAACAGGTCGGCGCCCTCGTATCCGCCATCGGACTGCTGACGCAGACCGGCGCCGCGCTGCTGCTGGTGGGGCTGTTCATGGCCCTGCTGCGCAGCCATCCCCGCCCCCAGCCGTACTTCCGGGAGTGGACGCGCGCGTGGGGATGGCTGCTCCTGGCGCTGCTGGGCGTGGTGGTGCAGTACGGATGGCCGGGCGTCTTTACGGGCGGCACCCTCCCGGAGCGCGGCGCCAACCTGCTGTACCAGGCAGGCAAGCTGCTCTTCGTGGTGCACTTGCTGGCCGGCACGCTCAACTACGTAAAGGGCGTGCGCCCGCGCGACTTTCTGCGCCGGGCCGTCCCCGCCGTGGTGCTGTACTCCGTGGCCACCACGGTGCTCCCCGGCGTGCTGCTGAACGGGGTCATGCTGCTGCAGGCCCCGCTGGTGGCGGGGCCGTTCGTCGTGTGCGCGGTGCTGCTGCTGCGGTTGCCCGCCTCGCGCTCCACCATGGGCAGCCGGGCCACGGGCGCCGTGTTCGGGCTCATCTCCGTGCTCTGGATGGCCTACGCCGTGGCCTTTGCGGCGGACGGCGTCCCCGCGCTGCGCGAGCCGGCGGGCGCGCTGGACTTTCTGCTCCAGTACAACAGCTACTTCGACCTGCTGCTGCAGGTGCTGCTGGGGTACGGGATGGTGGTGGTGCTGCTGGAAGACGCCAAGCGCGAGGCCGACGACGCCCGGGCGCAGCTGGCCCTGGCGCACGACCGGCTCAAGCGTGTGTCGCTGTACGATCCGCTCACGGGCGCCCTGAACCGCCGCGCGTACGACGAGGGCGTGGGGCTGGACGCCGTGGGTGCGCGGTTCGGCACGGCGATGATGCTGGACATGGACAACCTCAAGTACGTGAACGACACCTACGGCCACGCCGCGGGTGACGAGCTGCTGCGGCGGCTGGTGGAGTGCGTGCGCGGCTGCATCCGCCCCACGGACCGCGTGTATCGCTGGGGCGGCGACGAGTTCCTGGTGCTGTTTCCCGGCGCGCTCCCCGACGACATGCTCCCCCGCATCCGCGCGGCGCTGCAGGCGGCCAACGCGGACGGTTCCGCGCACGAGCTGCAGGCCAGCCTGGGCGCCGCCGACTACACGGGCGCGGAGGAGATCCCCGCCGCCATCCTGCGCGCCGACCGCGCCATGTACGACGAAAAGGCCCGCAACCGCCGCAAGCCCCTGTTCCGCATCGCGTAGATATCCTCCGTCGCTCGTCCGGCACGAAGGAACGGCTCGAACGCAGAGTACGCAGAGTCAAAAAAGAGAGTTCGCAGAGGAGAACCCGTCCGTTCTCTGCGAACTCTCTCTTTTGTACTCTGCGAACTCCGCGTTGAAAATCCGTTCGTCACCCGCCCGCGGATCCGGATCTCACGCGCTCGCGCCCGCCCGCCGGGACGCGGCGCGCCAGGCGTAGTACAGGGGGACGCCGGCCGCGACGATGGCCGCGCCCAGCAGCGTCGTGGCCGGCCGCTTCACGAGCGCGTTCCCCATCATGGCCACCGTCCCCAGCAGGAAGACCGCGGGAACGAAGGGATATCCCGTCGTCCGGTAGGGGCGCACCAGGTCCGGGCGGCGGCGGCGCAGCACGAACACGGCGGCCACCGTGAGCGCGAGGAAGGGGTAGAGGAGAAGGACGAACGCCTGGGCCAGCTGCTCGAACGTGCGCACGGACGCGTTCAGGCACGTGAGCACCACCAGCAGCACCACGGCCACGTGCGGCGTGCCGAAGCGCGGATGCACCGCCGCCACCCGCCGAAAGAACAGGCCGTCCTCCGCCATGGCGTAGTACACCCGCGGGCCCGTCATCAGCCCTGCGTTCAGCCCCCCGAAGGTGGAGAGCATCACCAGCGCCGCGATCACGGCCGCACCGCCGGGGCCGCTCACGCGCGTCATCGCATCCACCGCAACCGCCTTGGACGCCGCCAGGTCCGCGAGGGGCAGGGCGTACAGGTACGCCGCGTTGATGGCCAGGTAGGTGGCCACGATGATGGCCACGCCCCACGCCAGCGCCCGCGGCAGGGCGCGCCCGGGGTCGCGCACCTCGCCGGCGATGAGCGTGGCGGCGATCCACCCGTCGTAGGCGAACAGCGCGGCCACCAGCGCCAGCCCGATCCCCCCCGCCCCGGCCGGCGCGAAGGTGGGCGGCGTCGCGAAGGCCCCGCCCCGCGCCTCGCCCAGGGCAAAGAGGGCGGCGGCGGCCACGAGGATGGCCAGCACCTTGGCCAGCGTGGATGCGTCCTGGATGGCGGCGCCCAGCCGCACGGAGCGGTAGTTGGCCGCGCCCACCAGCACGATGAGCCCCACGGCCGCCACCCGCTGCCCCAGCGCGTCCAACGGCACGAACGTCTGCAGGTACGCCACGAACACCAGCGCCGTCCCCGCCGACGCGGCCGAGCGGATGAAGAACCACGACCAGCCGAAGAGAAAGGCCGCCATGGGCCCGTACGCCTCGCGCAGGTAGACGTAGATGCCGCCCGCGCGCGGAAACGCCGCCGCCAGCTCGGCGATGGTCAGCGCGCCGCACAGGGTGATGATGCCGCCCAGGATCCACACCAGCGCGATGGCGCCCACGCTCCCCGACTCCGCCGCCACGGTGGCGGGGACGCGAAAGATCCCGCTCCCGATGGTCAGCCCCACGGCCGCCGCGGCGGCGCTCCACACGCCCAGGCGGCGGGGCAGCCCGTCGCCGTCTCCCGCGGATGCATCCGCGGGGGAGGCGGGCGGATGGGGCGGTGGAGTCGTTTGCATGACGGGCGGCGGGCGGGGCGTGGAGACGGCGCGCGGACCAGCCCGGTGGATCGGGACGGCGTTCGCGCGGGAAGAGGCGGATACGGGAAGCTACGTGCGCCGGGCTCGCCCGCCAAGCCGCCGCTGGTCTACGCCGTGGGAGCGGACAGGGGATGCCGGAGGGCCGCCTGGGCCGCGTAGTAGCCGCACATGCCGTGGACGGCGCCGCCGGGCGGGGTGGATGCCGAGCAGATGAAGAGGCCGGGCACGGGCGTGGAGTACGGGTTGCGCCGCAGCGCCGGGCGAAAGAACACCTGCCGCAGCGTCATGGCCCCCGCGCTGATGTCCCCGCCCACCAGGTTGGGATTGTGCCGCTCCAGCGCGGACGGCGGCATCACGGAGCGCGCCAGCACCACGTCGCGAAAGCCGGGGGCAAAGCGCTCCACCTGGTCTTCGATGGCCGCCGTCATGTCCACGTCGCAGCCGAAGGGCACGTGGCAGTAGGCCCAGGCCACGTGCCGCCCCGCCGGCGCCCGGGACGGATCGAAGAGCGTCGGCTGCACCAGGAGGACGAACGGCTTCTCCGGCACGCGCCCGGACAGGGGGGCGGCCTCGGACGCGGCGATCTCGTCCAGCGTGCCGCCCAGGTGCACGGTGGCCGCCCGGCGGCACTCCGGCGAGCGCCAGGGGATGGGCTCGGAGAGCGCCCAGTCCATCTTGAACGATCCCGCGCCGTACCGAAACCGCTGCAGGGCCGCGCGGTAGCGGTCCGGCAGCCGGTGCCCGGCCACGCGCAGCACCTGGCGCGGGGTCAGGTCCAGCAGGATGGTGGGCGTGCCGGCGAGCTCGTCGATGTTCTCCACGGGGGCGCCCGTGACGATCTCGCCCCCCAGCGCGCGCAGGTACGACGCCAGCGCCCCGGCGATGCTGCGCGAGCCGCCCCGCGCCACGGGCCACCCCACGGCGTGCCCGGCGGCCGCCAGCGTGAGCCCGAACGCCGCCGTGGGCGCGCGCGTGAGCGGTACCATGGAGTGTGCCGCGTTGCCGGCGAACAGCGCCCGCGCGCGGTCGCCACGAAAGGCGCTCGTGGCCACCGCGTGGGCCGAGCGCACGCCGGACAGCCCGAAGCGGGCGAGCAGCAGCGGGTGGTCGGGGAACTCCAGCGGGCCCAGGATGTATTCCGCCAGCACCGGCCACCGCTCCGTCCACCGCCCCAGCAGGCGCTTCCACGCCCGCGCATCCTCGCCCAGCGTTTCGCCCGTGGCCTCCATGGACCGCTCCAGCAGCGCCACGGAGCCGTCGTCGAACGGGTGGGCCAGGCAGGCGGGCGAGTGCACCCACCGCAGCCCGTGCTCCGCCAGCGGGAGCGTGCGAAAGAAAGGGGACGACAGGGCGAGCGGGTGCACGGTGGAGCAGACGTCGTGCAGGTACCCGGGGAGCGTGAGCGCCTCGGTGCGCATCCCTCCGCCCAGGGTGTCCGCCGCCTCGCGAACCACCACGGAGCGCCCGGCCTGCGCCAGCACGATGGCCGCCGCCAGTCCGTTGGGCCCGGAGCCCACCACCACCGCATCCACACCGCGCACGCCGCACCCCCTTCTCCGCGCCCCGTCCCGGCCGCCTCCGCGATCCGGAGGGCGGATGCTGCAAAACGACGGCCTCGCGCCGTGGGGTCAGCTCGGACAGTCCCAGCAGTCCCTGCCTCGGGCTCCGTAGTAGATCCACAACGAGTCGGACGGTGTCCGCTGGGCTGATGAGGGTACAGGATAGCCGCGGGGAGCCTGCGCGCCGGTGACACGTCGCCCTGAGACACCGGAGACACCAATCCTGACACCGTAGAACGCATCCCGCTCCACAAGCAGCGGGTATTCGGCGGTCACCGCGCCCGCGCCGGGGAATTCCATCCGCACGTGAAGCACCGTGGCGAGGGTATCCCTAAGATGCACCCGGTACCACGGGGTTCGGCCGAATGCCTCGTCCCCTTCCATCCCGTCAAGTGACGTCACCACCCGGTTGCGCACCCCATCAAAGAACTCCACGCGCGTGGAATCCTCCAAGTAGAAGGCAACGGCCGCCCTCCATGAAGCGGGTGGCGGCCCCAACGCATACGAAACGTCCTCGGCCTCGGTCGGGTGCCGCAGACCTGTACAGGCTGGAGCGGCGCAGATAAGGGCCGCCCCGGCCAGCCGGGCAATGGGAGGAAGTGCCCTCAGTAGGGTTCGTAACACATTCTCTCCATTCCACAGGGAGTGGGTTGGGGTAGCTCCGGCGCGGGCTCCTCCTCGATGTTTCGCAGGATCGGGCCCGATCCAACGTTGACGCGCCTGCTGTACAGGTTCACCAGCCACAACTTCCGGAACGCATCGCTGAGGTTATCTACCGTGTATCCTCTCTGATCAACCGTCCAGTATCGCTGTTCCCGCGTATTGAAGAACGTCTGCACCGTGTCGCCTGACCCGTAGGTCTTTGCCAGCCGCACCTGGTACGGCGACCGACGTTCCATACACCGGATCAAGTGGTCAATGCCATTGTACGCATACCAGTCGCTACCGCTGTGCTTCACTTCGCACGTCTTGATCGCGTCAACCACTGCGAGGGGAGATTTCTGGACGGCGTCGTGGGACTCACCCGTCCCTGAATCCGTGATGTCCCATAGGAACGCAGAAACGGCGCCCTGGACAATCGAGCCGTCATCCGTGCACCTGCTCCCGCAGTGGAACAGGTGCATTCGATTCTCCTCCAATTCCCTCCGCCACCCTGGAAGATCGCCCTCGCGCACCACGACGCCGTACCAGTCAGCGAATGCCTCACCCAAAGCACAAGCCATGTTCGTACGTTCGCCCACCGGGTGGGGATTGGGGCAAGTGAGCTGGTAGAACCGCCTCAATCCGTTGGGCGCCGGGTGCTGAAACAGGTACTGATCCTGCCACAGGTGGCCCCACTCGTGGGCAGCCACCATCACGCCCTGTTCACCCCAGATGTGATCCCAAGATGCGGTCTCCACTCTGATGTGATCGTCACCCCAATCGTACCGCGTCCCGTACGAGCTGGTGGGATACAGACCGGCACGCATCAGAGTCGGCGGGCTCATTCCGAACTTGAGCGCATGGCCATCATAGTTCTTGCTCATGTTCATGAAGAGGTGCGCCTGCTGGTTGGCTGCGGCAATCGGAATGCTTCCACCACAGGAACCAAAGTATTGGCCCACCTGGGTCCGGTCCGGATTGGAGGTGATGTAGCTCTTTACCTGAGCTTTGCGATTCTCCGTGTGGATGGTCACTTCCAGCCGCCGTTCGGTCGTCGGTCCCTTGCAATCGATGGTGCTGCTCGCCCCGGACGCCGACGTGTACCCGGCCCCGCTGTTCACCTGCGCACCGTTGATCGTGCTGAACACTTTCCACGCAACCCACGCGTCGGCAAGCGGCCGACTGCTGCCCGAGTTCGCGTCGGAGTAGGTGACTGTGACCGCGGCCGTTGCGGACGGCGGTGGGGGAGGTGGCCCGATCGACAGAGATGTGTCAGGCGGAGGCGGGCACCCGTACGAGGAGACCGTGAAATCAACGCTCGTCAGCGAAACCGAGCACGTGATGACCACGCGGCCGTCACGGAGGCGGGGCGGACGGCGCTCCGACCCGATTGGTCCCCGCACCTTACGCGTGCCTTCCGGGAACACGGCGGGGTCGAAATGCTCCGTCACGCGCCCGCCGTGCTCGTCGATCCAAAGCCACATCTCACGGCTGGCCCCGGTGCCGATCACGTGTCCATCTTCGCTTACGCGGGGATCGTCGGAGCGCTGGATGACGTTCGCCAGTACGAAATAGTAGCCGGGTTCCGGAATTGTGACGGTTGCCCGCTCCCGGAAGCTCTCCCCACCAGCGAATCCCTTCCGCATTCGGAGGTGCGGCGGAATCGCCTCACCCACCGGCACCTCGATCAGCTCCCAACTGCTTCGCTCCGCGGCGGCCACCTCAGGGAGGATAAGCCGCACCTCCGCGTCCTGGGTGGCGAATCTCGCGCTCCCCCGTACCGTGAAGTGGAGTGGATGGCCGGGTTTGAAAGCCCCGTTCACGTCCAGTTCCAGTTCAAAGCGGGGCTCGATCGCGATATCGGGCCCGGGCTCCCCCGCCGCCTGCGCGAGGGAGAGGAAGGTTTCCGTCGGTGCGGTCGTGGTCGGCGTGGAAGGCACGGCATCAACGCACGCACCAGGCAGCACCAGGAGGGCACTCGCCAGAAGGTGGACACAAATCCGCTGCCCCGGATATCTGAAGCAAGAGAAGGCTTTCACAATGTCCTCGAAGAAGGCAAAGCAGTTGGCCGTCGGGAAGGGTGCGTCTGGCGGACAGGTTGACTCGCTGCCGTCAGCGAGGGCCGCAGGGGCAAGGATGAGGTGCCCGGTCTCGTCGTGCCGCGACAGCATCTCCTTCTCCGCGCTCATCACCCCTGTTAATTACGCCATGCGAGCGCAAGGATAGGCGCAAATTCCCCCGCTCGTCAACAAGCAGCGCCAAACGGTTTGTGCCGGTGAGACGGCCGCCCCGGTGTGTATCGAACCGGCGTAGCTCCGTGAGCAGGGCCAAACGTCGCCTGAACATCCCCCCAATGTAGACAGCCGTGCATCTCCCCAATTCCTTGCGCCTCCCGCCGCCGTTCGGTATGCTCCGCCGGTCAATCCTGAACCCTGCTCATCCGCAGTCCGTCATGAAGCGCTACGCCGCGTACGATCCGCCCGAGTACCAGAACTGGACCGCCGATCCCGCGGTGGTGCAGGCCTGCCGCGACTGCATTACGGCCAACCCGGAGCGCGAGGCCGTCATCCGCGGGCTCACGCGCGAGCAGCAGCTGGGCCTGTACGAGGGGCTGCTGCGCAACCGCCTGCACGACGTGATGCTCAAGCGCTGGGTCAAGAGCGGCATCATCAGCAAGGCGTGGCTGGGCGTGGGCGAAGAGGCGACCACCATTGGCCCCGTGCACGCCCTGCGGCGCAGCGGCCCCGACCACGACGTGGTGGCGCCCATGATCCGCAACTCGGGCGCGTGCCACGAGATGGGGATGCCCGTGGCCGACATCTTCCGCAGCTACCTGGGCACGGGCGACGGGCCGTCCATGGGGCGCGACCTGCACGTGGGCGAGCTGTCGCACGGGGTGCTGCCCCCCATCAGCCACGTGGGCGACGTGGTGCCGGTGATCGCGGGCATCGCGCTCTCGTTCAAGCAGCGGGGCGAGGACCGCGTGGGCATCACCTGGACGGGCGACGGATCCACCAAGACGGCCGCGTTCCACGAGGGGATCAACTTCGCGGCGGTGCACCGGCTGCCGGTGATCTTCATCATCCAGAACAACCAGGTGGCGCTGGGGACGTCGCTTTCGCAGCACGCCGCCGGCTCGTTCGAGGACTGGCCGATGATGTACGGTGTGAACGGCGGTACCTTCGACGGCAACAACGTGCTGGACGCGTACGCCGCCACGCGCCTGGCCGCGGACCACGCGCGCGCCGGCAAGGGTCCCACGCTGCTCATCGCCGAGACGTTCCGCATGGGCGGCCACGCCACGCACGACGAGCGCGAGGCCCGCAGCCTCTTCTCCGCCGAGCTGTTCGCGCAGTGGGGCCGCCGCGACCCCGTGGGATTGTACGAGGCGTGGCTGGAGGGCGAGGGAATCGAGCGGTCCGTGCTGGAGGAGATCGAGACGCGCGTGCAGGCCGAGATCGAGGCCGCCGCGGAAGAGGCCATCCGCAGCCGCGAGACCGCCATGCCCGCGCCGGAATCCGCCGTGCAGGGCGTGTACGCGTGAGCCCGAAACCCGAGCCGCTGGACACGGGCGACGCGGCCTGGATCGTCGTCTACCAGGACGGCACGGATCCGGACGCGGTGACGGACGCGCTCGCGGCGGAGCACGGCTTCGTCCCCAAGCACGTGTTCCGGCACGCGCTGCTGGGCTTTGCGGCGGACCTGCCGGCGGATGCGCTCGAGGCCATCCGCCGCCATCCCGCCGTGAAGTACGCGGAGCCGGACGGCCCCGTCAGCGCCCTCTGAAGTTCCCCGCGTCCCCCGCGGTTCCCCCTCCATGCGTCGTTCTCCGCACATCCGCGCCATCCGCCGCCGTCTGCCGGGGGTGATCTGCATCCTCCTGTGGATGGCGCTGGCCGCGTGCGCGCGCGAGAAGCAGTGGACCCGGCTGGAGTCCGCGAGATGCGGCGCGACGCGGTGCTGCACCTGCGGGAAGAAGCGGGCCGGGCGATCGCGTCCGCTCCGGACGGGGCCGTGTTCCTCACCACCTGGGAGGGCAGCGTATACCGGCGGATGCCGGGCGCCAGCGAGTGGACGCGCGTGGCCACGGTGCCCAGGCCGGATGAGGCGTCGCCGCTGGAGGGAGAGCCGAATCTGCGGGTGATCCATCCCTTCTCGGCCCGTGGCTTCATCGTGCTGGACTACGAGCGCCTCTACCGCTGGCGCGAGGGCGAGCCCATGCGCGAGGAGAAGACGGTGTTCTCCGACTCGTCCACGCACTGCGGCGACTTTCATTCGCGCCTGCGCCTGTGGGCGGCGTGGGGGACGGAGAACGACACGTACGTGGTGGGCGGCCACGGCAACGTGCTGCACTACCGCGACGGGCAGTGGCGGCTGGAGCGGACGCCGCTGTCGGACGTGCAGCCGGACCTGTGCATGGAGTCGTACGGGACGGACCTTGTGGCGGCGGGGGGCGCGGACGGATGGGTGTACGCGGCGGGCCGGCGCATCATCCGCAGCCGCGGCGACGGGCGGTGGGAGGAGGTGCCCGGCCCCGGCCTCGACGACACGACGGCCGCCGTGGGCGCCATCACCAACGACGGCAGCGAGATGCTGTTCGCCACCCACCAGTGGCGGGGCCACGAGTGGGCGGAGCCGGAGGGAAAGCAGACGACGCGCTTCTACCGCCCCGGCCCGCGGCCCGGCACGTGGACGGAGGCCGCCCGCCTGCGCACCAACCCGCCCATCGTGAACACGGGGGCGCAGCGTCCCGGCGGGCCTGCGGTGTTCTACGTGGGCGACGGCGGGCGCGTCCTGGTGGTGGAGGGCGGCCGCGTGCGCATCTGGTGGCTGGGGTCGTCGGGCCGGATCAACGGCGCCACTCCCGCGGGCCGCGACGTGCTCCTTGCCGTGAACGACAGCAGCGGCGGTTACGTGTCCGTCTCCGGCGGTGAATCCGGGCGCCGGCGTTCGGCGTGCCCGCAGCATCCGGCCGCCCTCTGTTTCTGCATCCGCTCCTCCCGCCGCACCTGCCTGCATTCGATGAGGATTCCCGTCGTCCTGGCGCTCGCCGTCGTGATCGCGGCATGCGGGCGCGAGCCGGCGTGGACGCGGCTGGAAGTGGATGAGCTTCGGAGTGACCCGCTGCTGCGCCTGCCGGACGAGACGATCTACACGATCGCGTCGGCGCCGGACGGCGCGGTGTTCGTCAGCACCTTCGACGGCAACGTCTACCGGCGGATGCCGCGCGGGCGCGAGTGGACGCGGGTGGCCACGCTGACGCGGGCGTACGAGCAGGCGGCGCTGCTGGCCATCTACCCGTTCTCCGCGCGCGGCTTCGTGGCGACGGAGTTCTCGCGCATCTACCGCTGGCGCGAGGGGCAGCCGCTGCGGGAGGAAAAGACGGTGCTCTCGGACTCGGCGCGGGCGTGCGGCGACTTTACCTCGTACGTAACGCTGTCGGACGCATGGGGGACGGAGAACGACACGTACGTGGTGGGCGGCCACGGCAACGTGCTGCACTACCGCGGCGGCCGGTGGCGGCTGGAGCGGACGCCGCTTACGGACGTGCAGCCGGACCTGTGCTACGAATCGTACGGGACGGACCTGGTGGCGGCGGGGGGCGCGGACGGATGGGTGTACGCGGCGGGCCGGCGCATCATCCGCAGCCGCGGCGACGGGCGCTGGGAGGAGGTGCCCGGCCCCGGCCGCGGGGACACGACGGCCGCCGTGGGCGCCATCACCAACGAGGGCAGCGAGATGCTGTTCGCCACCCACCAGTGGCGGGGCCACGACTGGGCGGAGCCGGAGGGAAAGCGCACGACGCGCTTCTATCATCCAGGACCGCGGCCCGGTACGTGGACGGAGGCCGCCCGCCTGCCCACGAACAACCCCGGCGTCGACGAGGGGACGCAGCGTCCCGGCGGGCCCGCCGTGTTCTTTGGTAACGGCGGGCACATCGTCCTGGTGGACGGCGGCCGCGTGCGCGCCTGGTTCCCGGGATCGGGGCGGGTCCGCGGCGCCGTCCCCGTGGGCCGCGACGTGCTGGTGGCCGTCAACGACAGCGCCACGGGCCTGGTCGTCCGCCTGCCGCGGTGAAGCCACGCCCCAACCTTGTGCGCATGCCCGGCATCCAACCGCCAGCCGTGTCTCCCGTCCATCCGCCCCTCCGCACCTGCCTGCATCCGATGAAGATCCGCATCTCCCTGGCGTTCGCCGCCGTGCTCACGCTCGCGGCCTTGCCCGCCCGCGCGCAGACCGCCGCCGACTCCGCCGCCATCCGCGCGACGGCGCTGGACTACGTGGAGGGGTGGTACAGCGGCGACGGCGCGCGCATGGGCCGCGCCCTGCACCCCGAGCTGGTGAAGCGCATCTCGGGGCAGGACCCGTCGGGCGCGTGGCGGCTGCAGGGGATGACGGCCGCCGAGCTGGCGGACGCGGCCGGGCGCGGCGGCGGCTCGCGGACGCCCGAGGCTCAGCGCCAGCGCGACGTGGTGATCCTGGACATCTTCGGCAACGCGGCCAGCGTGCGCGCCACGATGTCGGGATGGGTGGATTACATGCACATGGCCCGCGTGGACGGCCGCTGGCAGATCGTCAACGTGCTGTGGGAGCTCAAGCCGCGGGTGTGATGCGCTGATTCTCTTCCCCCGCCTGGTGCACCGGGAGGGGGTCTGATGCCGGCCCCACGGCCGACCCTGTCATTCCGAAGGAGGCGCAGGACGGCACCCGGCCGTGCACAATGCCTGCGCGCCGACTGAGGAATCTATCTGGCGAGCGGCACGTGCTGCGCTGACCTGCACGGACCCGAACGCGGGCTTTCTGCCGGGACGCGGGCCACGAGCACGGGACGGTAGATTCCTCGGTCGGCGCCCATGGATGATGTGGGGTCCGGCATCGGGCGGGCGCCTCCCTCGGAATGACAGTTTCGCGGGTGGGGCGGGGTTTCTGGACCCCGTTGGCGGGAAAGTACCGGCGCGTGAGCGGCGGTCTTGGAAGGGACGGTAGATCCCTTCGGTCGGCGCCAACGGGTTCGGCACGGGAGAGGGTGGGCGGCGCCTCCCTCAGGAACTCGATTCCGTTCAGGAAATATGAAGAAGGGGGACGGCGCGGTGCGCCGTCCCCCTCGTCCATCCGGCCGAATGCAGGGCTAGTCCGCGTCGCGGGGCTCGGCGTAGAGAGCCTCGATAACGGCGGCGTAGTGCTTTTCCACAAGCTTGCGCTTGACCTTGAGCGTGGGCGTCAGCATCCCGCTCTCGATGGTGAACTCCTCGGCCAGCACGGCCACCTTCTTGGGCCGCTCGTACCTGGCGAACTCGCCCAGCCCGCCCAGCGCCTCCTGCTCCAGCAGCTTCACCACCCGCTCGTCCCGCACGAGCGCGGCGCGGTCGGTCCCGGCGATCCCCTGCGCGGCCACCCACGGCATCAGGTTCTCCCACTCCGGCACCACCAGGATGCTGGGGAACGGCCGCCGGTCGCCGATGATGACGGCCTGCCCAATGTACGGCGACATCACCGCCGCGTTCTCCATGGGCTGCGGCGCCACGTTCTTGCCGCCCGCCGTGACGATGATGTTCTTCAGCCGGTCGGTGATGCGCAGGAAGCCGTCCGGCGTGAGCTCGCCGATGTCGCCCGTGTGGAACCAGCCGTCGGCATCCACCACCTCGCGCGTGGCCTCGTCGTTCTGCCAGTAGCCCTTCATGATCTGCGGGCCGCGCATGAGGATCTCGCCGCTGGCGGGGTCGATGCGCACCTCGGTGCCGGGGATGGGCTTGCCCACCGTGCCCAGCTTGATGGCGTCCGGCTTGTTCACCGCGATCACGGGCGACGTTTCCGTGAGCCCGTATCCCTCGTACACGGGAAGGCCGGCGGCGTAGAAGAACTTGGCCACGTCCGCCGAGAGCGGCGCCCCGCCCGAGACGAAGTTGCGCACCCGTCCGCCCGTGCGCTCGCGCAGCTTGCTGAACACCAGCTTGTCCGCCAGCCGGTACTGGATGTTCTGCATGGCCGAGGGCGTGCCGCCCGCGAGACGGACGTCCGCCACGCCCTCGCCCACCCCGCGCGCCCAGGCGACGATCTTCGCCTTGAGCCCCGTGGCGCCCACGACCCGCGCGAAGATCTTTTCGAACAGGCGGGGGACGGAGACGGCGATCATGGGCCGCACCTCGCCCAGGTAGTCCGCCACCTTGTCCACCGACTCGGCGTAGGCGGTGGTGGCGCCCACGTCCCAGTACAGGTAGTCCACCATCCGCTCGAAGACGTGCGACAGCGGCAGGAACGAGAGGGTGGTGTCGCCCTTCTGGATGACGTTGCCCAGGCCGTGCTGGAGCGACGCGGCGACGTTGCTCATCAGGTTCCAGTGCGTGAGCATCACCCCCTTGGGGTTGCCCGTGGTCCCCGACGTGTAGATGAGCGTGGCCACGTCGTCCCGGCTTACCGCCAGCGCCCGCTCGCGGAATCCGGCCGAGCGCCCCGCCTTGAGCGCCGCCTGCCCGCCCGCCAGGAACTCGCTGAACGGGGTCGCGCCCGGCGCCGGGTCGAAGCTCACGACCTGCTGCAGGTCCGGCAGCTCGGCGCGGACCTCCTGGATCTTGGCGGCCTGCCCCGGCGTGGAGACGAAGATGATCCGGGCCCCGCAGTCGCGCAGGATGTACTGCACCTGGTTGGCCGGGAGGGTGGGGTAGATGGGCACGTCCACGGCGCCCATCCCCACGGCCGCGAAGTCCGTGATCGCCCACTCCGGGCGGTTCTCGGAGAGCATGGCCACGCGGTCCCCGGGCGCCACGCCGGCCGCTTCCAGCGCGGCGGCGAGGGCCGTGACGCGCTCTTCCACCTGTGCGTGGGAGAGGGGCGTCCAGGTGCCGTCGGGCGCGCGGAACAGCATGGCCCGGGGCCCGCCGTGCCGGTCGATGCCGCCGAAGAACAGCTTGGGGATGGTGTCGCGCTCCACGGGGCGCAGCGGAACCAGCGTATTCTGCATCAGCGGATGTGCCCCGCGGAGGGGCCTTGGGTGCGTCGGGATGCGCGGCCGGAGGCGGCCTGCGACCCTGGCGAACATACCCGCCGCACCGGGCGGGGACAAGCATCCAATGGACGTTCGAACTACGGGTCCAGTTGGCGGGGGGCGGGGGATGAAGTCCAGGACCGGCAAGGATCCCATGGCATCGCACGCACCCGTCCTGAGCGGCTAAAGCCGCCGCAACAACTGCGGAAAGCCTTGCAAACTGCGCAAGGCTTCAACAACCAACCCGCCGCCCGCGTGGCACCCGCCCGTGCCGGACAGTCCGCGCAGGCGGACTTCGTGTGGTCGTTGCAGCGAATTCATTCGCCCGGCCGGGAGTCTGCCTGCCACGGATCTGCCCGGTCGGGTGGTGTGCCCGGCCGGGTGTGTGCCTGCCCGCAGGCACCCCGCCCGTGCCCGACGTCCCGGGCCCCGCCTCGCGACGGCACTCCGCCGGTGCACGAGCCGTCGGCGAAGGCCGACATCACGTTTCGGTGCCGCGATTTCATCGCCGGGGATGGGGGGTGCCCATCCGCAGGCACTCGCCCGTGCACGACCCCGCCGGGAGCGTGCCCCGGGCCGGATCTCCGCGATCCGCGCGCGATTTCCATCCTCCCCATCCACCCCCTCATCCGTTCCCTTTGTTGACCCTGGGAGGGGCGGGGCCTATACATGCAGCCGTGCGTCCGCCGGTGCGTGGACGATGGGCCGCGCCGGGGCGTGCGTGGATGGATCAATGAGCGGGAGTGGAGATGCAGCACGATACGAAGAAAATCGCGTTGTTCGTCGATTTCGATAACATCTACCTGGGCCTTCGCGAGACCTCGCGCGAGGCGGCCGAGGCGTTCGCCACGCGGCCGGGCACCTGGCTGCGGTGGATCGAGCAGGGCATGCAGCTGGACCCCCGCGCCGACCGCACGGGGCCCAAGGAGAACCGCGTCCTCATCCGCCGCTGCTACCTGAACCCCGACACCTTCGGCAAGTACCGCGGCTACTTCACCCACAGCGGCTTCACCGTCGTCGACTGCCCCACCCTCACCAGCCGCGGCAAGAACAGCAGCGACATCGTGATGGTGATGGACATCCTGGACGCGCTGCGGCACGAGACGCACTTCGACCGCTTCGTCATCATGTCGGCGGACGCGGACTTCACGCCCGTGCTGCAGCGGCTGCGCGCGTATGACCGGCGCACGGCCGTGCTCGTGAGCGGGCAGGCGGCGCCGGCCTACCGCGCGGCGTGCGACCGGCTCATCACCGAAGACCAGTTCATCGAGCTGGCGCTGGAGATGCCGCCCGTGCCGGAGCCCCAGCGCCTGGTTGCCGGACCGGCCGCGCCCGCGGCGTCCACGAACGGGGGCGCCTCCAGCGGGCCCGCGGGGTCCACGGCCATCCGCGACCCGGAGCTGCTGGGGGCCATCGGGCAGCGGGTGTACGAGGAGGCCAGCTCCACGGGCACCCTGTCGGCGTCGGAGCTGCCGCGCATCCTCCGCGAGTTCAAGGAGTTCACGCCCAGCAGCAACTGGCTGGGCTACTTCTCCCTGCAGAACCTGGCCGAGGCCGTGCTGGCCCACCGCCCCGAGCTGCGCATCACGGACGACGACCCGTGGCGCATTGCCGTGCAGGTGGCCGAGGAGCCCGCCCCGCCGGCCCCCGGCGACACCCCGCAGCCCGCAGCCGCGCAGCAGCCCGGCGCGGAGTGGGGGCCCGTCCGCGACCGGGTGGTGGAGCGGGTGGCGCGGATGGTGGCGGAATCCGCCGAGCCGGTGGTGATGGGCAAGGCCGCACACATCGCCATCCAGGAGGCGGGGCCGCTCATCACCGAGACGCGGTGGCTGGGCAAGGGCACGTTCAAGAACCTGCTGCTCAGCGCGCCGGACCTGCCGTTCCGGGTGGTGGCGTCGCCGCTTCCCGGCTACCTGTACGACCCGGCGCGGCACGCGGACCCCCGCGAGCGCGCGGCCGTGGACGGGCTGGCGGAGATGGAGCCGGAGCTGGCGTCGCTCATCCGCCGCATCCACCAGCTCACGGACGCGCCCAAGCTCACGCCGCGCCAGTACCGCGTGCTGTGGGAGGTGATCGCCAAGGAGATCACCCGCGCGCCGTACAGCCTGATGAGCACCGGCAAGGCCGTGCGCGACCAGTGCGTGGAGCGCGGCGAGCCCATCGCCCGGCAGAGCATCACGCTGGTGCTGCGCGGCCTCAGCTACGCCGCCTACCGGTTCTGGGATCCGCCGCACCGCGCGGACAACCTGGCGTACACGTACCGCGGCAACCTGCTCAACCAGCTTCGGCAGGCGCAGGTCACGCTCAATGACGACGAGCTGCGCATGCTGGACGACTGGCTGCTGGGCCCCATCGCCGAGGAGCCGCACGAGCCGTCGCAGCCCCCCGCCAACGCTGCCGCCGCCGTCCCGGGCGATGCGGGATTCCCGTCCCCCGCCGACCTTGCCCAGGTGGCCGCGATGGATGAACCGCCCGCCGATCAGGTCCACGCTACGTCCGCGGAGCCCGTGACGTCCGTGGAGCCCGACTTCGTCACGGCCGATGCGCTCCCCGCCGCCGAGTCGCATCAGCCCGCGTCCGCCGGGGCCGACACCGTCGCGGCCGATTGGCAGCCCGCGGAGGGTGCCCCCGCCGACACGGTGCCCGCTTCCGAAGGTGCAATCGAATCGTCGGATGATGCTGTGCCTGCGGAGGAGTCGGCTGCGTCGGCGCCTGCGGCGGGATCGGTGGATGATGCCGTGCCCGCCGGGGAGGATTCGTCTCGGGCCAGCGATGCGGCCTCGGTTGATGAGCGGACGGATGACGCGCCGTCTCTCGTCGCGGAGCCGCCCGCCGCCGTCGTGGCCGATCCGGACCTCGCCGATGCCATCCCCGCCGAGCTGTCCGATGACCACGGCCCCCGCGGCCCGGACGAGGTGACGGCGGAGTCGGAGATGTCCCACGAGCCCGCCGCCCCCGCCACGCCTGGCGCTGCGGATCAGCCCGCCGCCGCCGCCGAGCCGGATGCCGCGGAGCCGCACGCCGCGCCATCCGCCGAGCTTCCGCCTTCGAGCGCGGCCCCGTCCGACGAGATCGTCGCCGCCGAGTGGCAGCCGGCGGACGCGCCTTCCACGGCCGAGACGGAGCCGCCCGCCGCGCCGTCATCTGCCGAGCCCGCGCACAACGAGGCATCCGCCGAAACGCCGCCGACACCCGCCGCGGCATCGGACGAGATCGTCGTCGCCGAGTGGCAGCCGGCCGACGCGCCCTCCACCGCGGACGCCGAATCGCCATCCGCCGCGCCGCCATCCGCCGAGCCGGTGTCCAACCAGCCTTCCCGAGCGGAGAATCCGGCCGAATCGGCGCCCGCGGATGCCGGGTCCAGCGACGGCATCTTCACGCCGTTCTGGGAAGTGGCGGATGAGACGGAGTCGCCCACGGAGCCGCCGGCCGCGCCGCCCGCATCCTCCCCCGCACCGGCACGCGATGCCGAGGCACCGTCGGACGAGCCCGTGATGCCGCTGTGGGAGGCGGTGACGCCGGAAGCCCGCGCGAATGGATCGACGCCGCCCGCTGATGCGCAGTCGGGCGCGGCGCCGCAGATGGACGCGTTTCCGCCGGAGCCGAACGCGGCCAATCCGCCGGCCGGCGGGACGGGCGGCGCGGACGAGGCGCCGGCGGAGGTGCCGCGCGCCCCGCACGATGCGCCGCCGGGGGACGATCATCCCGCGCAGCCGCCGCTGTGGCCGCGGTGAGATAAGCGTATCCGCCGCTCCCGCATGCAGATCGCCCGCCCCGGCACCGAGCCGGGGCGGGCGATTTGTATCCCACGCTGGAATTATGTGCCGTGCTGCCCGGAGCCGGGCGAATAATGCCGATTGGGAATCTGATCCGGTAAACGCCGCGCCCCGGCCGGAGCGACTGAAGTCGCCGCTGGGAATGCACGAAGTCCGCCTTCGCGGACTGTCCGGCTCGGGCGGGTGCCACGCGGGCGGCGGAGCCTGATGTGGTTGAAGCCTTGCGCAGTCTGCAAGGCTTTCCGCAGTCGTTGCGGCGGCTTCAGCCGCTCAGGACGGGTGCGTGCCCATTCACCGGATTCGTGGCTCGAACGTGGGGTGGGAAATCCGGCGCGGCCTGTCCCTCTAAGGTTTGTGCGTGCGCCGTGACGGTTGCGGCGCCGCGTCTTCATGCGCCCGGAAGGCTTTAGATGTGCCGGCTCAATGCAGGCGTGCGGAGGAAAGCCTCCAAGCGCCGAATCGCCCGTCCCGGTCCGTCCGGGGCGGGCGATCTTGCGTGGCGGACGGGACGCCAGCGGGCACCAGCAGGGAACGTCAGGCGACGGTGTCCGCGTCGTCGATCGCATACGCGTTGCAGCCGGGGGCGCCGCAGGTGCCGTCGCAGCTGGCGAGAGGCGTGTCCACGCAGAGCGGGCTGGGGCAGTCCGGGTGCGTGGCGCCGCCGCCGATGGGCAGGGCCACCCGGTCCTGCTGGCCCTGCACGGTCCCGAATCCGCGCACCAGGGGCGCGGTGTCGAACGACTGCACGGCCAAGGCGTCGAGGCTCAGCTTCAGCTTGCGCATGGGAACCCTCCAGGAGATCGGGGATGGTGGGGCGGGGATGACTGGAGGATAATGACGTGGGCGCACTGGATCAACAGGATTGTGTCCGCAACCGGGGTGGAGGCGGACGGCGTGAGCGGGCGCGGAGAGCCCGTTTCCGGTGCCCTCCGCGCCCGCTCGCTCGATCGATCTGCCGCCGGGGCGGGCGCGGATTACTTGCCGCGGCCCGTCTTGTCCTGCAGCTCGTCGATCTTCTTGGAGGCCTCGGCCTTGGTGAGCTCGTCCTCCACCTCCACGCCGGCCTCTTCGGCCAGCGTGTGCAGATAGGAGCGCTGGGCACCCGTCATCGGCTCGTCGCCGGTGGTCCAGTTGTCCGGGTCCTTGATCATGTTGCCCGGGTCCTGCTCCGCGATCTCCTGCGTCTTGCGGTCCGTCATCAGTTCCCTCCCATATTCCTTCAAGTGGCTCAACGGCAACCAGTTGACGGAGATCACAAGCAGGAAGCGTGCCGAAATAAAACCGAAGACAGCTTGACATCGTCCGCGTGTGACCAGATCATCCATCCGCCCGGAGATCCACGCCGCCCTTCACCCGCGGAACGCCTGTGACGAGCACGGACGCGACCCCCGGCCCGGCCATCCGCTGCCGCGGCCTGCACAAGCGCTTTGGCGACACGGTGGCCGTGCGCGCGCTGGACCTGGAGGTGCGGCGGGGCGAGTGCTTTGGCCTGCTGGGCCCCAACGGCGCGGGCAAGACGACGACCATCGAGATCCTGGAGGGGCTGCAGCCCGCGGACGGCGGCGAGGTGGAGATCCTGGGGATGCGCTGGGACCGGGACGCCGCCGGCATCCGCCAGCGCCTGGGCGTGCAGCTGCAGGAAAGCGAGTTCCCGGACCGGCTCACGGCGGGCGAGATCGTGCGGATGTTCCGCTCGTTCTACGGCCAGGGCCCGTCCGCGGAGGAGCTGATCGACTTCGTGCAGCTGGCGGAAAAGGCCGGCACGCAGGTGCGCCACCTGTCCGGCGGGCAGCGCCAGCGGTTGTCCGTCGCCTGCGCGCTGGCCGGGCAGCCGGACATCCTGTTCCTGGACGAGCCCACCACGGGGCTGGACCCGCAGTCGCGGCGCCAGCTGTGGGACGTGTGCGAGGCGTTCCTGGCGCGCGGGGGCACCATCCTGCTCACCACGCACTTCATGGACGAGGCGGAAAAGCTCAGCGACCGCATCGCCATCCTGGACCGCGGGCAGATCATCGCGCAGGGCACGCCGGAGGAGCTCATCCGGTCGCTGGGCGGCGCGCACGTCATCGAGTTCGCCGCCACGGCGCTCCCGGACGAGGCGGATCTGCGCGCGCTCCCCGGCGCCACGCGCGTGTCCCGCCGCGGCGACGCGACGCTCATCAGCGTGGACGAGCCGCACCGCTCGCTCCCCATCCTGCTGGAGCTGATCAACGCCGCCGGCGGCGAGCTGACCGCGCTCACCACCCACCGCGCCACCCTGGACGACGTCTTTCTCTCCATGACCGGCCGCGCGCTGCGGGAGGAGTAATTGCCTGCAAGCTGTGCTTTTCAGCCCGCATTCCGCACATTACGTGCAGGATGCGGGCTGAGACGTCAGTGCATCCGCATTTGGCTCCTCTGATGGCACCGCTATGCTCATTCGATTTCGCGTAGAAAACTTCCGCTCCATTCGGGAAGAGCAGGAGCTTTCTCTTGTCGCTTCGCCGCAGTTGTCGGAGCGGAAGGAGACGCTGGTGCATGCCGAGCGCTACGACTTCGACCTGCTGCGCGGCGCCGCGATCTACGGCCCCAACGCCTCCGGCAAGTCCACGCTCTTCGCCGCGCTGGATTTTATGCAGACGGCGGTTGAGGATTCGCAACGGAAGTGGGCGCCGAACGCGGGGATCCCCCGCACTCCGTTCGCGCTCGACCCGGACGCGGCGAAGGAGCCGTCGCTTTTCGTAGTGGACCTGCTGCTGGATGGGATTCGCTACGAGTATGGGTTCGTCGCCGATTCACACCGGGTGCTGGAAGACTGGCTACACGCGTATCCGAAAGGCCGGAAGCAGGAGTGGTTCACGCGTGACGCTGCACGGGATCAGGAGTTTGCGTTCAGCCGGCATCTGCAAGGCGAGAACCGAACGATCAGCGGGTTCACGCGGCCGAACAGCCTCTTCCTCTCCGCGGCGGCGCAAAGCATCATTCCATGCTGAGCCCGATCTACAACTGGTTTTCCTCTGACCTGCTGATTCTGTACGGACGAGAGCAAGATGTGATCGAAGCAACCGTGTTTCAGCTATGCCTGGATGAAGAAGTCCGGACAACCGTACAGCGGTTGATGGAAACAGCGGACCTGGGAATCACCAGCCTTGAAATTCTGGAGGAGGATGTTTCTACCTCGAGCGCAGGCGCTGGATGCCCGCCAGAATGCGGCCGGATCGCCGGGCGGAAGCCCGTCCACAGGGGTGTACAAGCTGACGGAGCGCATCCCGAAGTTCGGCAAGAGCGCGCGACTGAGGAGAACACCGTAAGTCACGTCGAAGATACACGTCAACCCAGTGGAACAAGGAAAACACCACATGCGAAACCTCCTGTTACAGCTCGCCCTTCTGATGGGGATGTTGTTCACTCTCGGTGGCTGTGGCGACAGCCCCACACAGCCGGATTACCCCCATACCCCGGACCTCGCACCCGGCGGGCCCGTGATGGACGATCAGGTGCAGGGGTGCGTGCTCGAAGGGCTTTGCATCCTTGAGCCTGTCACCCCGGCACCATGCGACCCGTGGACAAGCCTGAACTGGTGTGAGGCCGATTGCATGACTTCGTACCAGAGCGTGCTGGGCTGCCCCCCCGGTGGCGGTGGGGGTGATCCCGACGGCGGTGGAGCGCCGCCCCCGCCACCGACAACGGATCCCGAGCCCATCTGCCCCACCGCGGACGATGGCACCTGCATACCGGAGGACGCGTCGGAAGTTGATTCGAACATTTGCCCGCAACCCATCGAAGGCAGAGTGGCCACCGTTCTGGTACCCATTGCGGGCAGGACCCACGAGTTCAAGTTTGAAGGCACCTTCCGGCGCGTGAACCCGCTGGTCGGGAGATCTCCGGCCTGGTACCAAATCGACCGGCCGGCGCTTAGCAAGGATAGCTGGTGGATGGCGGAGCGCGGGAACCTCCAGTTCGTCTGTTGGGGCAAATACGTCGTAATCGGCAGCCGAAGGACGTGGAGCGGAACGATGTACGTGCAGGACACCGAACTTCATGTGGTGATGGGCCCGGGACATCCAAACTTCTAACACAGGGGCAAGCACCGTGGGGCAAGCACCGTGAACACAACGGAGTATCTCGATCCGGAGTTGCTGCCCTTCACCGAGGACGAGCTATTCCGGGCGTTCGCTCTGACCGCAGGTGAGCAGGAGGCCCGGGATGGGGCGCACTTTTTCGCGGACCTCTTGGCGGGCGGGGCGTATGAAGGGGGGTGGTCGCTCCCCGATGCTGTGTTCGCGGCGTTTGTCTTGGTGTCGGACGACTTGCGGGAGCGCGTTGAGATGTACATGCGCGACCGCTGGGAACGCATGCGCCCCTCGCTGATCTTCAATGCACTACGCCGCGAAGGGCTTCCAGGTGGCTCCAATCCTACGCCGTCCGCACGTCGAGCGGCAGACGAAGAGATTGCGAGGTACATCGCGGATTGGGAGCGGGGGTGCGCTGAGCTCGCTGATTGGGTAAGGCGGCGGCGGGCGGGCGAGCCGGTAGGCGATGAGCCGCCGCCTTGGCCGGGGGTTCACCCGGAGGCGGAGTAGAAACGGAATCCAGGCGGGTTCGACCGTAAGTCACCAGCCCGCTCGCCGCAACTGGCTAGGACCGTCCCGGTGCATGGGGCGGTCCTGTTTCGTCCTCATTTAAAACGCAGCCAGCCAGATCAGGAAGTTAAGGAGAGAGGTTTCCCGCATACAGCTACAGGTCAGAACGCGATGCGCTAGAACGATTCTGAGGTCGGCGCCGGCTCGATCCATCCCGTGACGAAAAGGCGCCGGCCGAAGAATCTGGTTGCCCCGGTGCACAGACCCATCCGTGCACGACCGTTCCATGGCGAACGGGCGAGTCCGTACACGGGAGCGACCAGATTCTTCGGTCGCGCCGCGAGGCCGGTGCACCTTTCGGGTGCCGGCGGGGCGCTCCCTCAGAATGACATCACGGGTGAGAAACTACGAACCAACTCGAGAACCGCGCTAGCGGATGGGCAGCACCAGGCGGGCTTCGCAGCCGGGGCGGTCGTCGCGGTTGGCCAGGGCGAGCGTGCCGCCGTGCGCCTCGGCGATCTGGCGGCTGAGCACCAGGCCGATGCCGGAGCCGCTGGGCTTGGTGGTGAAGAACGGGACGAACAGGTTGCCGCTGTTGGCGATCCCCGGCCCCTCGTCGCGAATCCACAGGGTCACGGAGCGCCCGTCCGCATCCCACCCCGCCTCCACGCCGCCCCCCGTCTCCGCTGCCGCCTCGGCCGCGTTGGCCAGCAGGTTGATGAGCACCTGGTCCAGCTGGTCGGGGTCCGCGGCCACCGTCACGGCCGGGCCGTCCACCAGGCGGATGCTGCCGCGCCGCTCCAGCCGCACGGCGCGCTGCATGATCTCGTGCACGTCCACGGGGCGCTTGCGGGGCGGGGGCAGGCGCGCCAGGCGGGCGTAGCTGCTCATGAAGCGCCCCAGCGCCTCCGCCCGCGACGCGACCACGGCCAGCCCCTGCTCCAGGTCCTCGTCGCGGTCGGGCGGGGCGGGGTCGCGCTCCAGCAGGTCCAGCAGGGAGTGCGAGATGGACTGGATGGGCGCCAGCGAGTTGTTGATCTCGTGGCTCAGCACGCGGATGAGCCGCCGCCACGCCTCGCGCTCCTCCTGCCGCAGGACGCGCCCCACGTCGGAGAGCACCAGCAGCTGGTGCGGCACGCCGTCCTGCCGAAAGCTGGCCCGGCGCAGGTCCCACCGGCCGCTGCCGCCGGGAAAGGTGCGCTCTACCGTGGCCGGCGTCTCCACGTCCAGCAGCCCCTCCAGCGCCATCTCCCGCGCCGCCGCCCCGGCCAGCGCGTCCGCCGGCACGCCCAGCAGCGCCTCGGCGGCGCGGTTGGCGAACTGGATGCGCTCGCGGTGGTCCAGCGCGATCACCACCACGTCCAGGTTGGAGAGCACGGCCCGCAGCAGCGCCGCGGCCTCCATCTCCCCCAGCCGCACGTGCCGCAGCTGGTCCGTGAGCAGGTTGAGCTCCAGGTTGGCGAGCCCGACGGGATCCAGCGGGTTGAAGACGCGGGCGCGGGCGGAAAAGTCGCCCACGCGCAGCGACGCGATCAGGTTGGCCAGCGTTTGCAGGGGGCGCACGAACCGCCGCCGCACGGCCTCGGCAAAGCCGATCCACAGCACGGGGACCAGCAGGGTCAGGGTCCAACGCGCCGGCGAGGGGACGGCAGGGTGGGTCCAGGCGAGCGCCAGGGCCGCGACGGTCCCGGGAAGCCCCGCCGCCAGCGCCAGCAGCAGGACCTGCGTGTCCGAGCGCCGCAGGAGCTTCACTCCAGCCCGTGCTTTTGCAGGCGCCGGTACAGGGCGCTGCGGGAGATGCCCAGCGCCTCGGCCGCGTGGCTCACGTTGCCGCCGTAGCGCTCCAGCGCCTTGCGGATCAGGTGACGTTCCACCTCTTCCAGGGGCATGTCCTCCAGCCCGTCGCCGCCGCGCGCGGCGGGGGCGCGCAGGTTCAGGTCCGGCGCGGCCACGCGCTCGCCGCCGGCCAGCAGGACGGCCCGCTCCACCGTGTGCGACAATTCGCGGACGTTGCCGGGCCACGTGTAGTCCAGCAGGGCGCGCATGGCGTCGGAATCGAACCCCGCCAGCCGCTTGCCGTAGCGCTGGGCGAACGCGCGAAGGAACTGCTCGGCCAGCACGGGGACGTCGTCGCGCCGCTCGCGCAGGGGCGGCACGTGGATCTCCACGGTGTTGATGCGATACAGCAGGTCGCCGCGGAACCGCCCCTCGGCCACCTCCTGGTGCAGGTCCAGGTTGGTGGCGGAGATGAGGCGCACGTCCGCCGTGCGCGACTGGCTGGATCCCACCCGCTGGAACTCGCCCGTCTGCAGCACGCGCAGCAGCTTGGCCTGCAGCGACATGGGCATCGTCCCGATCTCGTCCAGGAACAGCGTGCCGCGGTGGGCGGATTCGAAGTAGCCGATGCGCTCCGTCTTGGCGTCGGTGAAGGCGCCCTTCACGTGGCCAAAGAGCTCGCTTTCCACCACGCCCGTGGCGATGCCGCCGGCGTGCACGGTGACGAGAGGCCGGGAGGCGCGGGCGGACTCGGCGTGCAGGCGGCGGGCGATGACCTCCTTGCCCGTGCCGTGCTCGCCCGTGATGAGCACGCTGGCGTCGGACGGGGCGATGCGGCGCACCATGGCCAGCACCTCGCGCATGGCCCGCGACTCGGCGACCACGGAGACGGCGGACGCGGCGTCGTCCGTGAGGCGGCGGTTCTCGTCCTCCAGGTGGCGGGCCGTGCGCAGGGCGCGCCCCAGCTCCACCTGCGCGCGGATGGTGGCGAGCAGGCGGTGGTTGTCCCACGGCTTTTCCACGTAGTCGCGCGCGCCCACGCGCATGGCCTCCACGGCGCCTTCCACGCTCCCCCACGCCGTCATGACGACGAGCGGGAGCCCGGGGTGCACGGCGCGGATGCGGCGCAGCAGGTCCATCCCTTCCGCGCCGGACGTGGTGTCGCGGGCGTAGTTCAGGTCCAGCAGCACGACGTCGAAGTCGTGCTCCTGCAGCTGCCGGGCGACGGCGGCGGGGGAGCTGGCGGTCTCCACGCGGTATCCCTCGCCCTTGAGCAGCAGGCGGACGGCCTGCAGCACGTCGGGCTGGTCGTCGGCCACGAGAACGCGGGGGGCTTCGGCCGGCACGGACATGGGGTCTGCGGACGGGTGCGCGGATGCGGACGACGGACGGCTCACGGAAGCTCCCCGCGAAGGGGGACGCCGGTGCTGCGCTCCAGCCCGGCGACGGCGCGCAGGGGGGCGTGGCGCGCCACGGCGTCCTGCCGCGCGGCCTGGGCCCAGAGCACGGCGGCGTTCAGCCGTTCGCTGAGCGTGGCGACGCCCACGCGGTAGCGCTCCTCCGCCTGCTCGCGCTGCCGCTCGGCCAGGGCCAGGTTCAGCTGCGCGCGGTCCCGGAGCGCGGACGCCAGCCGCCAGCGCTCCACCCCCACGGCCACCTCCCGCTCCAGGGTGCGCGCGGCGGCGGATGCCTCGGCGCGGGCCTGCAGCACGCCGGCGGCGGCGCGCTGGCGGCCTCCCAAGATAGCGCCGGGCGCGGCCAGCGGCGACCACGTGAGGTTCAGCCGGTAGTACGTCTGGGCGTTGCGGGGCTGGGTGGTGAGCGCGTCCCGGGTGCGCCCCCATTCCGACCAGAGGCGGTCCACGCCCACGGACAGGGTGGGGAGCAGCTCCAGCCGCGCGGCCCGCGCCTCCCGCCGGGCGGCGTCGTGCTCGGCGCGGGCGGCGGCGAGGAGCGGGCTGTGCGCCACCAGCCGCGCGCGGACGGCGGCGGTGTCCGGGGCGGCGGGCGCGTCCGGCTCGGCCAGGAGGAGCGCGGGGTCGGCGCCGGGCCCCATCCGCTCCGCCAATTCCAGACGGCGGGCGCGTGCCTCGGCTTCCGCCTCCATCAGGGCGACCTGCGCTTCGCTGGCGGCCAGGCGGGCCTGCAGCACGTCGATCTCGGGGACGGTGCCGTTCTCGTACCGCCCTTCCGCCGTCCGCTGCAGCTCGCGGGCGTGCACGTCCTGCGCGCGGCGCACGTCCACAAGCGCCTGTGCGTCCAGCGCGTCCAGGTACACGAGCGTCACGTCGGCGGCGGCGCGGACGCGGGCGGCGGACACGCCGTGCTCGGCGGCGCGGGACCGTGCGCGGGCGGCGGCCGTCTCCGTCAGGCGACGGCCCCCGGAGAACAGCGTCCAGTCCAGCGACACGACGGCGCTGGTGCCAAAGCTCTGCCGCTGCTGGACGAGCGAGTCGGGGAGCTGCACGCTGCCGCCGGTCACGGGGTCCGTGGCCGTGCGCTGCAGGATGTCGGACCGGTTGAAGCCGGTCTGCAGGCTGGCGCGGGGGAGCATGGAGGCCCACGCGTCCGTCCGTCCCGCGCGGCCGCGCAGGGAGGCGGCCTCCGCGCGCTGCACGTCCGGGTTCGCCGTGAGCGCCGCGCGCACGGCCTCGTCCAGCGTGAGGGCCTGCTGCGCGCGGGCGGCGGCCGGCGCCAGCGCGAGCGCCGCGGCCACGGCGGCCGCGCGGAGGCGGATGGGGATCGGGGCGCATCGGGGCGCCGCGCGGAAGAGCATCGACTGCATCGGGGTTATCGTCTATCGTTGGCCGGGAATGCGTCCGCGGATGTGATCCACGGCACTGCATCCACCGAACTGCATCCGCCGAACTGCATCCACCGAACTGCGTCCACCGTCTCGGTCTTGTTGATCGTCATCGTCTGCGCGGGATGGGCGGAGGGCCGTCGGGCGCCGGGTGCCAAAAGGACGCGATCGGGTGATCCGGATCAGCAGGCTTCCGTGCGGCGCCGCGGGCGATTGTGCCTCCCCGAAAAAACCGCGATGAACAGCATCGCGCGCCACGATCTGCGTCGAAGGGCATCCATCCAGCGGCGGCGTGGGCGAGGTCCCGGCGGGCGGCGGATCACCTCCGGCGGGTGAGTAGATTCCTCACTCGTTCCTCGTTCGGAATGACAGGCTGGGACTCGGCCACGCTCGCGGCTGGAGGCTCGGCCGTCCGCGTCTGGAGACTCGGGGTGATGCGATGACGCCCATCCCCCGCGTCAGTCCTTGATGTTCAGGCGGTCGACGTTGTCCCAGCGGGACAGGTCGGAGAGGATCACCTGGTCGCCGGCGGCCAGGCCGGAGACGACCTCCACCGTGTTCACGGACGCGCGGCCCAGCCGCACGGGAACGCGCACGGCCGCCGTGCCGCCCTCCACCAGCTTCCACAGCGACGCGTTGCCCTCGGACTGCGCGTACGCTGGGCGGCCCATGTGCAGCACGGAAGGGAGCCGGTCCAGTTCCACCGTGCCGTCCACGCTCAGGTCCGGCCGCGCGCCGCGGGGAAGCGCCCCCTCCAGCGCCACGTCCACGCTCACGGCGCCGCCCTGCACCGCCGGGTCGATGCGCACCACGCGCCCCGCCACCACGCCGCTGCGCGTGTCGATGCTGGCCGTCTGCCCCACGGCCAGGTCGCGCGCCTGCGTCTCGGGAATGCGCAGCACCGCCTTGAGCCGGCCGGGCTCCACCACCCGCGCCAGCGTGGTGCCCGGCGTAACCCACTGGCCTACCTGCAGCTGTAGCTCCTGCACCACGCCGGACGCACCGGCGATGACGCGCATGGAGCCCGCCCGCTGGCCGTGGAAGGCGATGATGGACCGCAGCCGCTCCACCTGCGCCCGCTGCACGGACAGGCGCGACGCCACGGAGCGCTCCAGCACGCGCACCTGCTCCTCTTCCGTCCCCACGCGCTGCGCCATCTCCCGCGCGCGGTCCTCCGACCGCTCCGCGTCCAGCCGCGCAATGAGCCCGCGCGCAGCCATGTCGCGGTCCGCCTCGGCCCGGCGGCGGGCCTCGCGCTCCTCGGAACGGAGGGTGGCGAGCGTGCCCTGCAGGGCCAGGCGCTGCGTCTGCAGGGAGGACTCCAGGTTCACAAGGTCCGCCTGGGCCTGCGCCAGCTGCCGCTCCGCGTCCAGCGCCTCCAGCTGCACGTCGGGATTGGAGAGCTCCAGCAGCACCGTGCCGGGCTCCACCCGGTCGCCGGGCTGCACCAGGATGCGCTCCACCCGCCCGCCCGTGGCCGCCGGGATCCAGCGGATGCGCTCGGGGACCAGCGTGCCGGGGCCGCGGACGGCGCGCACCATCTCGCCGCGCCGCACGCTGTCGATGATGATCTGCTCCCGCTCCACGGACGGCGCCGCGGGGTCCAGCTGCGACGCGCCCAGCGCCAGCACCCCCAGCGCGACGACGCCCGCGCCGATCATGACGTAGCGGCGGTTGCGGCGGGACTTGGAATCGGTGCGAGGTACGTCCACGGGAACCTGCGGGTCGTAGGGGATGGGCGGGAATTCGGTCGCCCCGCTACAAGGGAAGCCCCGTGCCGGACGGGCGCGCTGCGCTAACTGCCTGCGGTGGATGGATTTGGACGATGGACGACATCCGCCGCGCCGCGAAAGCCTGTCCGCCGGTGGGATTCCGCGTCCCAATATCGAACACTATCGTTGGTGGTGCCGTCCAACGCATCGAGGGCCAAAGTGTTCGATTTCGCGAACGGATTCCCAGCACCGGACACCGCGGGGCGGGGAAAGCCGCGGGGCGGATGCGCGTAATCCGTTGCGGATCAACGCGATCCGCGTATTGGCCGGGCGCGGCACGGTCCGTGTTCTTCCTGGTGCCGGCCCGGCGGCTCCGCCCCCGCATCCGCCCGCCCCCTTGTCCATCATCCCGGAGTGCACCCCATGACCGCCGCCAACGAGCCGCTGATCCGGCTGGAGAACGTTTCCAAGGTGTTCCTGACCGACGAGCTGGAGACGCACGCCCTGGCCAACGTGCACCTGGGCATCCGCTCCGGGGAGTTCGTGGCCATCGCGGGGCCGTCCGGCTGCGGCAAGAGCACGCTGCTGTCCGTGCTGGGGCTGCTGGATTCGCCCAGCGGCGGCGAGTACCGGCTGGGGGGCAAGCCCGTGCAGGGGCTGTCCGCCGCCGAGCGCGCCCGCATCCGCAACCGCGAGATCGGCTTCATCTTCCAGTCGTTCAACCTGATCGGCGACCTGACGGTGTTCGAGAACGTGGAGCTGCCCCTCACCTACCGCGGCATGCCCGCGGCGGAGCGCCGCAAGCGGGTGGAAGACGCGCTGGAGCGGGTGCAGATGTCCCACCGCAACGGCCACTATCCGGCGCAGCTCTCCGGCGGACAGCAGCAGCGCGTTGCCGTGGCGCGCGCCATTGCCGGCAGCCCGTCCGTGCTGCTGGCGGACGAGCCCACGGGAAACCTGGATTCCGCCAACGCCACCGCCGTGATGGAGCTGCTGCGCGACCTGCACCACCAGGGAAGCACGCTGGTGATGGTGACGCACGATCCCCGCTTCGCCAGCTACGCCGACCGGCAGGTGCACCTGTTCGACGGCCAGGTGGTGGAAGACGGCGCCACCCCCGCCGATGCCCTGCACCCCAACGCCTCCCACCCCGCCATCGCCTGATCCGGCGCGGTGGCATAAGTGGTCAAGGTGGTTGAAAGACTCTGTTTCCCGATGTCATTCTGAGGAAGGCGCCGGCCGGATCCGTCCCGTGACGTGAAGGCGCCGCCCGAAGAATCTGGTTGCCACGCTGTACGATGACGGCGGACCGGAGGACGGATCGTCGCGGAGCCGGCTTCCGGCCGGGCGGGCAAGATCCTTGGGTCGCCGCCATGGATCGTGCGCGGGCAGGGGCCTGGGCGGGGCTCCCTGGATAGAACCCGTCCAGCACGTCTGGCATCCCGGGACTGCTGCTGTCGATGCTTCTGAAGTCCTGTTCGCAGAGCGCGTCAGCGCGAGACAGGGCTTGTCGCAGTCCCAGCGGCGGCTTTCGCCGCTCAGGGCCGGAGGACGCCAGGCTGCCGGTTTCATCCGACAGGGTGCGCGCAGCGCCGAACGACTCAGGATGACATCGTCGTGTGACGAAGGCTCCCAGCACTCACCCGCAAGGTCGATCGGCTGATGAAGGCCGGCCCGGACGGCGGCATCCCGTCGCATCCCATCCATCCACCCGCCAACGAACGTGATACGGACCGGCATCTCCTGGATCGACCTCAAGCTGGGCGCCCGGATGCTCCTCAAGAGCCCCGGGATCACGGTCGTGGGCGGGGTGGCGATGGCGGTGGCCATCGCCATCGGTGCGGCCACGTTCGGCTTCTTCTACTCCCTGCTGTACCCCCGGCTGCCCCTGGACGAGGGCCACCGGGTGGTGGCCGTGGAGAACTGGGACGTCTGGAGCGACGGCGCGCAGCGCCCGTCGCTGCACGACTTTGCCGCGTGGCGGCAGGAGCTTCGCACCGTGCGGGAGGTGAGCGCGTACCGCACCGTCGCCCGCAACCTCATCGCCCCCGACGGCAGCGCCGAGCCCGTGCGCCTGGCGGAGATGTCGGCGTCGGGGTTCCGCGTGGCCCGCGTGGCCCCCGCGCTGGGCCGCCCCCTGGTGGAGGAGGACGAGCGGCCCGGGGCGCCGCCGGTGGTGGTCATTGGCCACGACGCGTGGCGCACGCGCTTCGCCGGCGACCCGCGGGTCGTGGGGCAGGCGGTGCGGCTGGGCAACGCCGTGCACACGGTGGTGGGCGTGATGCCGGAGGGCTTCGCCTTTCCCATGAACCACGGCTACTGGATCCCCCTGCGGCTCTCGCCCGCCGGCCATGAGCCCGGCGAGGGGCCGGAGGTCTTCGTCTTTGGACGGCTGGCGCCCGGGGCCGGCTGGGACCGGGCGCAGGCGGAACTGGACGCCGTGGGCCGGCGGGCGGCGGCCGCGTACCCGGACACCCACGCGGACCTGCGGCCCCGCGTGCTGAACTACACCTATCCCGCGATGGGCATCCAGGACCTGCCCGTGTGGGAGGTCACCCTCTTCCAGGCGCTGATCAGCCTGCTGCTGGTGGTGGTGGCCGTGAACGTGGCGGTGCTGATCTACGCGCGGACGGCCATGCGGCGGGGCGAGATCGCCATCCGCACGGCCCTGGGCGCCAGCCGCCGGCGCATCGTGGCGCAGCTCTTTGCCGAGGCGCTGGTGCTGGCCGCCGTCGCCGCCGCCGCCGGGCTGCTGCTCGCCGGCGCCGGCCTGCGCATCGCGCACGGGATCGTGAAGATGTCGCTTCCGGACGCGTCGGCGTTCTGGCTGGACTTCGACCTGCGGCCCGCCACCGTCCTCTACGTGATGGGGCTGGCGGTGCTGGCCGCCGTCATCGCCGGCGTGCTCCCCGCGCTGGGGGTTACGGGACGGCGCGTGCAGGACAGCCTGCGCCAGCTGGGGGGCGGCACGGGGTTGCAGCTGGGACGCACCTGGACGGTGCTGATCGTCACGCAGGTCGCGTTCGCCGTCGCGGCCATCCCCGTGGTGCTGGGCGTCGCGGCCAACGAGATGGACGAGGTGCTGACCCGCCCCCTCTTTCCCGTGGAGGAGTTCCTTTCCGCCGAGCTGGTGATGGATCCCGAGCCCCCCGCGGGGACGGACGCGGAGGCGTACCGGCGGGAGCTCGCCGCCGGCTTTGCGGCCCGGCAGCAGGAGGTGGTGCGGCGGCTGCGGGCGGAGCCCTGGGTGGCGGACGTGGCCGTGGGCACCAGCCTTCCCGCCATGGGCGGCTGGACCGCCATCCAGGTGGAGCGCCCGGGCACGGAGAAGGGAACCAGCGAGCACGTGGTCACGGTCAACCACGTGGACGGGGGCTATCTGGCGGCCTTTGGCAGCGCGGTGCTCGCCGGCCGCGGGCTGGGCTCTGCGGACGCGGACACGGCGGCACGGGCCGTGGTCGTGAACCAGGCGTTCGTGCGCAGGTACCTGCAGGGCGGCGACGTCCTGGGCCGCCGGGTTCGCATCGGCTGGCGCCCGGAGCCCCGGCCGGGCCAGCCGGCCGCGCCGCCGGCACCCTGGCACGAGATCGTGGGCGTGACGGCCGACGTCCACGCCAACGCCGTCTCGCCCGAGATGACCCAGCCCGGGATCTTCCGCGCGCTGGTGCCGGGGCAGTTCTCCCGCGCGGAGCTGGTCGTCCGCATGCGGGGCGACGACGTGCCGGCGTACCTGGCCCGGATGCGCGCGGTCACCGCCGCCGTGGATCCCACCCTGCGCCTGGAGCCGCGCGTGCTGCGCGAGGTCTACGGCCAGGAGGAGTCGGCGGTGCGGATGATGGGGCTGGTGCTGGGAGCCGTCATCCTGAGCGTGGTGGGGCTTTCCGCGGCCGGCATCTACGCCATGATGTCGTTCACCGTCACCCAGCGCCGCCGCGAGATCGGCCTTCGTGCCGCGCTGGGCGCCGATCCGCGCCGCCTCCTTTCGGGCATCTTCGCCCGCTCGCTGCGCCAGCTGGCACTGGGGGGCGCGGTGGGGATCGCCGTCGCCGTCGCACTGAACCTGGCGATGAACGGCTCGGTCTTCCATGGCCGCAACCTCCTCGTAATCCCCGCCGTCTGCCTGCTGATGATGGTGATCGGGATGCTGGCCGCGGTCGGCCCGGCGCGCCGCAGCCTGCGCATCCACCCCATGGAGGCGCTGCGCGAGCCGTAAGCGGCCGGCCGGGCCGTTTTCCCACCCGCGGGCGGGGCTCCGCCAGGGCCGGCGTTTACGGATCGCGATCAGGTGGATCCGTGCACGGCGGATATCCGTCCCGTGCCGCGGATCCCTTCCTTCGAAAAAACGCGGATGCCGTCCCCGCGCCGGCAGCCGCCGCTCTGCCGAGGATCTCTGGCCTCCCGCGGTGCTCGGCCGATCCCGCGACCGGCCGTGGCGTCGCTCCCTTCGTGCTCGGATGGTCTTCGGAAAGCCGCCGTACTGGATGGTTGCCGTCGCGACGGCGGATCGCGGACGGGAGAAGAAGGCGGCGAGCGGCAGGATGCGTCAGGCCCCTGGTAGACCGGCTGCTGCCGGCGAGGGGACGGCCATCCGCGTTTTTTCGAAGGGGCAGTATGGTGGCGTCGAAGGCGGATGACGGTCGTGGCACATCATCCACCTGATCGCGATCCGTAAGACCATGCCCGCGCCGGAGATCCGATTGGCCAGAATGGGAAACGCGCCCGGCTCCGTCTCGTGCGCGAAGGACAGACGCGGCCCGAAGAACCTGGGCCGGGAAAGCGCCGTGTGGGGACGTGGTCAGGGACGTGGCCGCCTCACCGCCGGACGAATCGAACGATACCGCATCCCCAGAACGTGAATTCGCCCGATGGAACGCATTCGATGAAGACTGGCATCTCCTGGCTCGACGTCAGGCTGGGCCTGCGGATGCTCGTGAAGCACCCGGCACTCACGCTCGTGGGCGGGCTGGGGATGGCCGTGGCCATCGCCATCGGCGCGGGGTTCTTCGCCCTGATCGACGGCTACGTGCTCCCCCCGCTCCCCCTGGACCAGGGCGAACGCGTCGTCGGCATCCACAACTGGGACGCCGAGGCCAACGAGCCCGAAACGCGGAGCCTGCACGACTTTGCCGAGTGGCGCGGCGAGCTGCGCGCGGTGGAGGACCTGGGCGCGTTCCAGACCATCCGCCGCAACCTCATCGCCCCCGACGGCCGCGCGGAGCCCGTGCACGTGGCGGAGATGACGGCCTCCGGCTTTCGCGTGGCCCGCGTGGCGCCCCTGCTGGGCCGCCCGCTCGTGGACGAGGACGAGCAGCCCGGCGCGCCCCCCGTGGTCGTCATCGGGCACGACGTGTGGCGCACGCGCTTCGGGGGCGACTCCGCCGTCGTGGGGCGCACCCTGCGGCTGGGGAGCACCGTGCACACCATCGTGGGGGTGATGCCGGAGGGCTTCGCGTTCCCCATGAACTTTCGCCTGTGGACGCCCCTGCGCGTGGACCCCGCGCCGTACGCGCGCCGGCGGGGGCCGGAGCTCTTCCTGTTCGGGCGGCTGGCGCGCGGGGCCACGGAAGCGCAGGCCCGGGCCGAGCTGGAGGCACTGGGCCGGCGCGCGGCCGCGGCGCATCCCGCCACCCACGCGCAGCTGCGGCCGCGGCTGGTGCCGTTCACGGCCACGTGGGGCGACGTGTCCGCGGGGGACAGCCGCTGGCTGCTGTACCTGGTGCAGCTCCTGGTGAGCATGCTCCTGGTGGTCGTGGCCGTGAACGTGGCCATCCTGGTGTACGCGCGGACGGCCACGCGGCGCGGCGAGATCGTCGTGCGCAGCGCGCTGGGGGCCAGCCGCCGCCGCATCGTCGCGCAGCTGTTCGTGGAGGCGCTCGTCCTGTCCGCCGCCGCCGCCGTCGTGGGGCTGATGCTGGCCGCGTGGGGGGTGGGGAAGATGCACGCCATCCTGGAGGGCATCGTGGCGCAGGCGGGCGGGCTGCCGTTCTGGATTCGCGGCGGCCTGTCCACGGGCACGGTGCTGTACGCGGCGGGGCTGGCGGTGCTGGGCGCCGTGATCGTGGGCGTGGTCCCCGGCGTGCAGGCCACGGGGCGGCGGATGCAGTCCAGCCTGCGCCAGCTGGGCGGCGGCACGGGGATGCAGCTGGGGCGCACCTGGACGCTGCTGATCGTGGCGCAGGTGGCGTTCGCCGTGGCCGTGCTCCCCGCGGCCCTGTTCAGCACGTGGCTGCTGGTGCGCGAGGGGTACGCCGATCCCGGGTTTCCCGCGCACGAGTTCCTCGTGGCGCGCCTGGAGATGGACCACGACGCGCCGCCCGTCGCGGGCGCGGAGGCGCACGAGGCCGCGTTCGGCGCGCGCTACACCGACCGCATGACGGAGCTGGCGCGGCGGCTGGCGGCGGAGCCCGGCGTGGCGGCGGTGACGTTCGCGTTCGACATTCCCGGCGTGGAGGCGTCCGGCGCCGTGGAGGTGCCCGGCGCCCGCACGCCCCCGGCCGGGGGAACGGGCCACCCGGTGCGCTTCAACGGGGTGGATGCGGGCTTCTTCGGCGCGTTCGGCATCCCCGTGCTGGCGGGGCGGCCGTTCGGGCCCGGGGACCCGGGTCCGGCGTCCACGGCGGTCATCGTGAACCGCACCTTCGTGCAAACGGTGCTGGGCGGCGGCGACGCGCTGGGCCGCCGCGTGCGCCACGTGGGCGAGGACCGGTGGATGGAGGCGGCGGGCGGCGCGGCAGATTCCCCGCCCGGGCGCTGGCACGAGATCGTGGGCGTGGTGGGCGACCTGCCCGCCAAGGCGATGGATGCGGGCGAGGCGGAGCCGCGGATGTACCATCCGGCCACGGCCGCGCAGGTGTACCCCGCGATGCTGTCCGTGCGGCTGCGGGGGATGGAGCCGGCGGCGTTCAGCGGCCGGATGCGGGACGTGGCCACGGCGCTGGACCCCACCCTGCGCCCGCACCCGCTGACGCCGCTGGACCAGGTGTACAGCCAGGGGGAGCAGGCGATGATGCGCTTTGGCGCCGTGGCCATCACCCTGATGACGGTGAGCGTGCTGCTGCTTTCCGCGGCCGGCATCTACGCGCTGATGTCGTTCACCGTCACGCGGCGCCGGCGGGAGATCGGCATTCGCTCCGCGCTGGGCGCCGATCCGCGCCGCATCCTGCGCAGCATCTTTTCGCGCGCGGCGGGGCAGCTGGGGGCGGGGCTGGCGGTGGGGCTCGCCGCGGCCGCGCTGCTGGACGGGCTGGCCGGGGGCGAGCTGCTGGCCGGGAAAGGCGCCGTGCTGCTCCCCGGCGTGGCCGTGCTGATGCTGACGGTGGGCCTGCTGGCCGCCCTGGGCCCCGCCCGCCGCGGCCTGCGCATCCAGCCCATGGAGGCCCTGCGCGAGGAATAGCCGGGCGGATCAGCGGTCTCACCGCTCGATTTCCTGAGGGAGGCGTTGCGGATGATCCGTGCTGGCGCACGGGATCAAAAGGACTCCGTTCCCGATGTCATTCTGAGGAAGGCGCCGGACGAGTCCATCCCATGACGTGAAGGCGCCGCCCGAAGAATCTGGTTGCCCCGCTGCACGATGACGGCGGACCGGCGGGCCGGATCGTCGCGTGAGCCGGCGTCATGCGCGGGACGGCAGATCGTTTGGTCGGCGCCGGAGATGGCGGCGCGGGCGAGAACCGGCGAGGGCCTCCCTCAGGAAATCGAGTGGGGAGGTAGTCAAACGGACTCCGTCCCCGACGTCATTCTGAGGACCGCGACGACCGGATGCGGAGCGGGCGGCGAGCGGCAGGGTGCATCAGGCCCTTGGTAGCGAGGCCGCTGCCGGCGAGGAGACGGCATCCGCGTTTTTTCGGGGAGGCACGATGGCGGCGGCGGAGGTGGATGCTCGGCTTGGCACATCATCCACCTGATCGCGATCTTTTGAGAGCGTGCTCGCGCCGGAGATTCGGACGAAGGCGGATGGATGCGCGGTCGGCGCTGGAGAGACCTAACGTCAAAGGTGTGGCACGAGACGCGGAGGCGCGGAGAGAACCCTCTCTGCGTCTCCGCGTTTTTGCGTGAGGCGATTCCATCCACCGGGTCCTGCGTGACGGTGTCCGATTCCGTGCATCCGGTTCCACCACCGGACATCCCGCGGCACCGGAATCGATCCGCAGAATCCACCTAACGCGTTGGAGAAAATCGAGATGGGAAGGCCGGCGCGGGGCGGCACGTTCCGTGTCTTATCCATCCCCAGAAACGGCAGGATCAACCCGCCACGACGCCCCCTCGAAGCACCCGGAGGCTCCCATGAAGCACACCACCCGCATCATCCGCCACACGCTCGCGACCCTCGCCGGTGCCCTGGCCGCCGTCGCCGCCGCGGAGCCCATCCCGGCGCCCGACGTTGCGCCCGCCGCCGTCGTGGCGCACGCGGAAGCCGATGCCTGTGACGCGGCGGGGCCCCGGCGTTGCAAACATCCGTAGCTGGCGGGCGGCACGGGGCCGCGCTGCGCCAGCGATCAGTCTCTCACGCGGATGTGACGATGGCACCAGGATGGGAGCGCGGAACGGCGGGGCGCCGCCCGCGAAGCATCGTGAACCGCCGCCGCGAGGGCCGCGCATGAGCGTGGCCGAGGAGCCGGGCTGCGAGCTGGCGGCGCTGCACGAGGCCTACCGCCTGCCGGCGTTTGCATCCCGCAAGTTCACCCACGCGGAGCTCTGGGACATCCTGGGACGCCTGGCGGACGAGGCGCGGGACCTGTCGCGCGAGACCATCGGACACTCGGCGGAGGGGCGGCCGCTGTACGCCGTCCGGTTCGGGCGCGGGCCCACCCCCGTGCTGCTCTGGTCGCAGATGCACGGCGACGAGTCCACGCACACCATGGGCGTGGCCGACCTGCTCGCCTTCGTGGCGCGCGAGCCGGACGAGGAGCGCGTGCGGCTGCTGCACGACCGGCTGACGGTGGTGGCCATCCCCATGCTGAACCCGGACGGCGCGGAGCGATTTCGGCGATTGAACGCGCAGGGGATCGACATCAACCGCGACGCGCGGGGCTGCCTGACCTCCGAGATGCGCGCCCTGCGGGAGGTGCACGCGGCGCTGCGGCCGGCGTTCGCCTTGAACCTGCACGACCAGGATCCCCGCAAGCGCGTGGGGCGGAGCGACCGGCTCACGGCCCTGGCCCTGCTCGCGAATCCGTTCGACGAAGCGATGGGCGACAACGACGTCCGCATCCGCGCCAAGCGGCTGGGTGCCGTGATCGCCCGGGCCGTGCGGCCGCTCATCGGCGGGCACGTGAGCCGCTTTCCGGAGGAGTTCAATCCGCAGGGCTCCGGGGAATTCATGGCCGCGTCGGGCACCAGCAGCCTGCTGCTGGAGTGCGGCGGGTGGAAGGACGACCCGGAGAAGCAGTTCCTGCGCAAGGTGAGCTTCGTGGCCCTGCTCTCCGCGCTCGAGGCCGTCGCGGGCGAGAGCTACGCGGACGTCCCCCTGGCCGAGTACGAGTCGCTGGCGGAGGACGACACGTCCGTGGTGGACGTGCTGCTGCGCGGGGGAACGGTGGTGGTGCCCGGCCTGGAGCCGTACCGCGCCGACGTGGCCATCGAGTTCCCCGTGCCGTTCCAGCGCGAGAACGGTGAGGTCGCCTCCATCGGCGACCTGGACGACTACACGGCGAGCGAGGAGGTGGACGTGCGCGGATGCTTTCTGCACGCCTGCCCCGAGGCGCTGCGCGGCGAGGACGGAGCGGCCCCCGTGCTCGGGGACGGGAGCCCCGCTTGCTTCGACGTGCGGACGGGCCCGGACGCCTCCAGCCCCCGCGTGATGACCGTCTCCCACGGGGTGGTCGCGACGGACGACGAGGGCCGCGTCACGCGCAGGTGAGCCGGGCGGGCGAGAATCTTCAGCGCCCCCCGTCGTGCGGCAGCCCGCCTGCGTCCAGCCGCGCCTCAACCCAGTACGTGAACGCGGCTTCCAGCGATTCGAACCGTTTTTCGAACAGCTGGCATCCATGATCGATGAATGCCACCTCGTATCCGGACGAGTGGCGTACCAGGTGCACACCATCACCCGCGGGGGCATCGCGCACGAACGACTCCAGGCCGCGTTCCCGCGCCCTGGACACGATGTCGTCCACCGACACGGACCATTTGCGCTGGAGCGTTTCACGAGAGAGGCGATGCCGATCGAGCAGGATCCCCAGCTGGCCGGCCAGCACCGCGTCGATCTGCTCATCCGCGGGAATGGAGCGATTGAACATTGGGGCGCGCACGCGTGGTTGGATGGGCGGACTCGCCGCAGGGCAACGGGCACCGATCGCGATGCCCGTGCGCAAGCCTGGAGCGCCGTCGGATGCTCCGTGTCGAGAGCCCCCGGTCCCCGGGGACTCCATGGGCGACGCGCTCAGGCTCGGCTGGCGCCCTGGTCCATCCACGTGGCCGGGGGCACCAGGAGCAGGGGGCACGGCGTCGCACGCGCGACGGCCGCCGACACGCTGCCCAGACCCGATGACGGGTCCGTGCCACGGGTTCCGACCACCAGCAGATCGGCGGCGTCCGAGGCAGCGTGCCGCAGGATCTCCTCGGCCGGTTCGGAGCCGGGACCCAGCCGCTCGTCGATCTCCACGAAGGCAGCCCCCCGGGCACGCGCGCGGGCCCGCTGGACCTGGTCGCGCACCCGCTGCATGGTGTCCTCGCCGGGATTCGCGGTCACGTGAAGCGCCGTGAGCCGCGCCCTTCCCTCCCGGGTCCGCAGTGCCGACGCCCACGACAGGGCGACCGACAGCGCCCCGCTGCCCGCCTCCGACAGGTCCATCGCGACGATGACCCGCTCCAGGGGCAGGCGCAGCTCCGTGGCCGTGACGAGGCAGGGGCACGGAGCCGTACGAACGAGGCTCGCCGCGGTGCTCCCCAGCTCTCCCGTCTGGCCGGTAGCGCCCCGGTGGGGCCCGAGGATCACCACGTCCGCATCGACGCTCGCGGCCCGGTCCAGGATCGCCCGTGCCGGCGTGCCATGGACCACCTGCGCGCTCTCCGGCCGAGGAGCATCCGGCGCGGTCTTTTCGAACAGCGCCCGTAGCCGCCCCTCGTCACCGGGGACCGGCCCATCCGACACGTGCACCAGGTGCAGCCGGGCCCCCGCAAGCGCCGCCAGGCGCACCGCGGTCCGCAGGGCGGACGGGGAAGACTCGTCCAGGTCCGTGGCGACGAGTACCGATTTCAGCGTCAGCAGCCGCATGGGGTCTCCGGGGGAGGGCTCCAATGCCTTTGGGCAGACGCAGGCTCCGGCAGGTTTCGGACCCGTCCCGCACGCACGGAAGCAGCGCGGCCACGGCGCCGTGCCACTCGATGCGTCGCGGCCGGTGTACGGATCCAGGGCAGGGTGGACGCCGGGCGCAGGGCCATGGGCCCCGGTCACACGGGTTCCGCGCCGTAGCAAGGATCGGGCACCCCGCACGCCGGCCGGCGCCCGGGAAGACGGGTGGCCGAGCGGCGAGCGGCCTCACGGCCGCATCGCGGGAATGGCCGCGCACGAGAGGCGTCGGCGGACGTTCTGATTCCGCGGTAAATCACCGATCCGTGCAGGCGGGGGTGGTGCACCCTCGCCTGCTCATGCATTCTGTCACCAGGCCGGTGTTTGCCGATGATCCGAACCGGTGGACCCACGCGACGACGCGCTGACCAGGCATGAGCAATCCATCCCCCCTGCGCGAGCTTACGCTGGCGCGCATCCGCGCGTTCGTGCGCGAGCCCGAGGCGCTGTTCTGGACCTTTGGCTTTCCCATCATGATGGCGCTGGGGCTGGGCATCGCCTTTCGCGAGCGCGGCGCGGAGACGGCCGCCGTGGGCATCGAGCGCGGCAGCGTGGCCGAGCGGTACGCGCCCGCCCTGCGCGCGGCGGAAGGCATCGACCTCACCGTCCTTTCCCCCGACAGCGCCGCGACGGCCCTGCGCAAGGGCGACGTGGCCGTGCTGCTCACGGGCCGCGACACGCTCGTCTACCGCTACGACCCGGCGCGCGCGGAGAGCAACAGCGCGCGCTTGGCGGCCGACCGCATCGTGCAGCAGGCGGCGGGCGCGCGGCCGGCCGTGGCCACCATCGAGGACCGCGACCGCCGGCCGGGCGGGCGGTACATCGACTGGGTGCTGCCGGGGCTCATCGGCATGAACCTGATGTCGACGGGGATGTGGGGGATGGGGTTCGGGCTGGTGCAGATGCGGCAGAAGAAGCAGCTCAAGCGGATGGCGTCCACCCCCATGCGGCGCCGCGACTTCCTGTTCGCGCAGATCCTGGGGCGATTGGCGTTCATCGCGCTGGAGGTGCCGCCGGTGGTGCTGTTCGCCTGGCTGGCGTTCGGGGTGACGGTGCAGGGCAACGTGCTGGCCCTCGCGCTCATCGTGCTGCTGGGGGCGATGACGTTCGCCGGGCTGGGGCTGCTGGCGGCGGCGCGGGCGCGCACCATCGAGGGGCTGAGCGGCGCGCTGAACCTGGTGATGTTTCCCATGTTCGTGCTGTCGGGCGTGTTCTTTCCCGCCAGCCGCTTTCCCGACGCGGCGCAGCCGTTCGTGCAGGCGCTGCCCCTTACGGCGCTGAACGACGCCATGCGCGCCGTCTACAACGACGCGCTGCCGTTCACGGCCTACGCGGGCGAGCTGCTGATCCTGCTCGCGTGGATGGCCGCCGGCTTTCTGCTCAGCCTTCGCTGGTTCCGCTGGCAGTAGGATTCCGCGCGTTCGGCGGGGGCGGGTTTCGTACGCGTCTGCAGTTCTTTTGCCCGCCCGTGATGTCATTCTGAGGCCGGCGCCGGCTGGATCCGTCCCGTGATCACTAGCGTCCGGCTATAAGTCGAATAGTCGCAACTGGTTGCATGTTGATTCCTCCAGCATTGCGGGCTTTGCACGCGAAAATGCTTGAGAAAGCTCGATTTTCTCGAAGAGGCTGACGCTCAGG
>JAESFL010000104.1_pt1 | contig 87860 bp, 67 predicted proteins | sample 9269401 | NCBI WGS metagenome assembly JAESFL01 (sample SAMN14506025, study PRJNA617098) | algae metagenome | isolation source: Gloeocapsa sp. UFS-A4-WI-NPMV-4B04 and co-occurring heterotrophs from desert... | place: USA: Utah | collected 2006-10-01 | reverse complement strand
GATCCGACGCCCAGAGGCGAGAGGGCTGGAGCAAAACCACCTCGATCGGTGCCCCCCGTTTCTGCCGCCGACCCGCCCAGATGGTTTGCTGGACGGGCTCTATTCCCTATTCCCTATTCCCTATTCCCTGCAGTTGCAGGCTGTCCCCTGTAACCTGTCCCCTGTAACCCGCAGTACCCGCCGTTCCCCCTCCGCGCACTTTCTCCGCCGCCGCCGCCCTGCTACCTTCCCGCGCCCAAACACCCTGTTCACTCCGGCGGATATCGTGGGAACGTCTTGAGTACGGCGCTGTGGTACGCCCTGGCGGCGGCCGCCGCGAACCTGATCGGCGGCTTCGTCATCACGGCGGCCTCGTCCGCAGGGCGGGCGACGCAGCGGTTCCTGATCGCGTTCGGCGCGGGGTTCATGATCGCCACGGCGCTCGTGGGGATGATCCCGCACGCCATGGAAGCCGGCGAATCCGCCGTGCTGGCCGTGCTGGTGGGATACCTGCTGGTGCACCTTACCCAGCACGTGCTGGTGGCCCACTTCCACTTTGGCGAAGAGACGCACAGCGAGCACATGGTCAGCCGCTGGGTGGGCATCACGGCGCTGCTGGGGCTGCTGCTGCACACCTTTTTCGACGGCGTGGCCATCGCCAGCGGCTTTCACGTGGGCAACTGGCTGGGGATGCTCGTCTTTTTCGCCATCCTCCTGCACAAGGTGCCGGAAGGCGTGACCGTGGCGTCCATCATGCTGGCCAGCGGCAACTCGCGGCGGCGCGCCATCGGGGCCGTGGCGCTGCTGGGGCTGAGCACCCTGGCGGGCGTGGTGCTCACGGAATACGTGCGCCTCCTGGCCACCACGGGGCTGGCCCTGAGCGCGGGGGTGACGCTGTACGTGGGCGCCAGCAACCTGGTGCCCGAGGTGCAAAAGAAGCGCAGCTGGTCCAGCGCCCTGGCCGTGTTCCTGGGCGCGGGTTCGTTCTACGTGACGTACCTGCTGGTGCGGGGATACCTGGAGCCGTGACCGACCTTTCCCTCTTTGGCGACGCCGAGCCGCGTCCCCCCGCGCGCGAAGACGCGCCCGCCGCCGCGCCGGACCCGTCCGCGCCGCTGGCCGAGCGCATGCGCCCGCGCACGCTGGACGAGATCGTGGGCCAGCAGCACCTGGCCGGCCCCGAGGGCACCCTGCGCAAGCTGCTGGCGACGGGGCACCTGCCCAACCTCATCCTCCACGGCCCCCCCGGCAGCGGCAAGACGACGCTGGCCCGGGTCATCGCCACGGACAGCGGCTTCTCGTTCGTTCCCTTCAACGCCGTGAGCGAGGGCGTGCCCCGGCTGCGCGAGGTGGCCAAGGAGGCCGAGGCGCGCCGGAAGGCGGGCCGCCGCACGCTGCTGTTCATCGACGAGATCCATCGCCTGAACAAGGGCCAGCAGGACTTCCTCCTCCCGGGCATCGAGTCGGGGTTGATGACGCTCGTGGGGGCCACGACGGAACATCCCGGGTTCGAGATCAACCCCGCCGTGCTTTCCCGCAGCACCGTGCTCGTTCTGGAGACGCTCACGGAAGACGACCTGCGCGCCCTCGTCCGCCGCGCGCTGGTGGACGCGGAGCGGGGGCTGGGCGCGGCGGACGTGGCGATGGACGAGGTGGCGGAGGACGTGCTCGTGCGCAACGTGGGCGGCGACGCGCGGCAGGCGCTTGCGGCGATGGAGATCGCGGCCCGTCTCGTGGGCGGCGGCGGGCGCATCACGGCGGAGGCCATGCGCGAGGCGCTGCAGCAGCCCACGGCGCGCTACGACACGTCGCTGGGGTACGAGATGCTCAGCGCCTTTCACAAGTCGCTGCGGGCGAGCTCGGGGAGCGGCGCCCTGTACTGGGCCATGCGGATGATCCAGTCCGGCGAGGACGCCAAGACCGTCTTCCGCCGGCTGATCGCCGCCGCGTACGAGGACGTGGGGCTGGCGGACCCGCAGGCCGGCATCGTGAGCGTGAACGCCATGCTCGCGTACGAGCGGCTGGGGATGCCGGAAGGGGCGCTGCCGCTGTACAACGCCATCCTGTACGTGGCCAACGCGCCCAAGAGCAACCGTGCGTACATGGCCGGCGGCGAGGCGTCGCGGATGGCGAAGGAGCACGACAACGCGCCCGTCCCCCTCTCGTTGCGCAACGCCACCACGTCGCTGATGAAGGAGTGGGGATTCGGGGAGGGATACAAGTACGCGCACGACTACGAGGGCGGCTACGTGCCCCTGCAGACGCTGCCGGACGTGATCAAGGACGAACGGTTCTACGAGCCCACGGACCGCGGCTACGAGCTCAAGATCGCCGCGCGGATGCGGGAGCGGGGGGATCCGGGGTGAGGGCACGAAGCCCCGGCGGCCCTGAGCGGCTAAAGCCGCCGCTGGGAAAGCCATAAGCCCTGTCTCGCGCCGAGGCGCGACACGAACAGGGCTTCAACCGCGCTTGGGGCTCCGGTTCCGTCCGATATCCGCCGGCGGCGTGGCACTCCGCCCGTGACGGAGAGTCCGCGCAGGCGGACTTCGTGTGTTCGTTGCGGCGAATTCATTCGCTGGTCGAAGTCGCAATCCGCATCCAAAAGCAAACGGCCGCGCACCCGTGAGGATGCGCGGCCGAAAGCGTTCGGTCGCGGAGCGGAGCCCCGAAGCCTTCAACCCGCCTTGCGGATCTTGCCGGCCGAGATGCAGCTCGTGCATACGCGCACGCGCTTGTGCGTCCCGTTCTCCGTCACGATCCGGGCGGGCTGCAGGTTCGGGCGCCAGACACGCTTGGTCTTGTTGTTGGCGTGGCTGACGTTGTTCCCGCTGCGCGGGCCCTTTCCGCAGACGGCGCAAAAAGCCATCGGTATCTCCTGATAGTATCCGGCCAACGAACCCAGCGAAGCCTGGAAATGTAAGCGAGCCGGGTCGATTGGTCAACCCATGGCCCCCGGGCAATCGCGTTGACACCGTCCGGAGCCACGGCTAGGTTTTGCGCGTGTCACCCGGGCGCCCCTTTTGCCGGCGCGCGCCCCACCCTATCCGCACCGACGGGCATGAAGACAGCACTGATTACCGGCATCACCGGCCAGGACGGAAGCTACCTGGCCGAGCTGCTGCTGGAGAAGGGCTACAAGGTATTCGGGCTGGTTCGCCGCAGCTCCACCGTCACCTTCGAGCGCATCGAGCACATCGCCGACCGCCTGGAGCTGCTGTCGGCGGACCTGCACGACCAGAACTCGCTGTTCTACGCCCTGGAGGCCTCGCAGCCCGACGAGGTCTACAACCTGGCCGCGCAGAGCTTCGTGCAGACGTCGTGGACCCAGCCCGTGCTCACCGGCGACGTGACGGGGCTGGGGGTCACGCGCATGCTGGAAGCCATCCGCATCTTTGACCGCGACCGCAAGATCCGCTTCTACCAGGCGTCGTCGTCGGAGATGTTCGGCAAGGTGATGGCCGTGCCCCAGGCCGAGGACACGCCGTTCTACCCCCGCTCGCCGTACGGCGTGGCCAAGGTGTACGGCCACTGGGCCACGGTCAACTACCGCGAGAGCTACGGGATGTACGCCGTGAGCGGCATCCTGTTCAACCACGAGTCGCCCCGCCGCGGGCTGGAGTTCGTCACCCGCAAGGTCACGGACGCCGCCGCCCGCATCAAGCTGGGGCTGGCCGACGAGCTGCGCCTGGGCAACCTGGACGCCCAGCGCGACTGGGGCTTCGCGGGCGACTACGTCCGCGCCATGTGGCTCATGCTGCAGCAGGACCAGCCGGACGACTACGTGGTGGCCACGGGCGAGACGCACACGGTGCAAAAGCTGGTGGAGACGGCGTTCGGCGCGGTGGGGCTGGACTGGCGGCCGTACGTAAAGCTGGACCCGCGCTTCATGCGCCCGGCGGAGGTGGACCTGCTGGTGGGCGACCCCACGCGCGCCAGGGTGGAGCTGGGGTGGGAGCCGCTGGTGGGCTTCGACGAGCTGATCCGGATGATGGTGGACGCGGACCTGGAGCGGCTGCGGGGAGCGGGACGCCCGGCCCTGGCCGCGGCGGGCTGAGGCCATGCGCGTCCTGGTAACGGGCGCGGCGGGATTCGTGGGCTCCTGGCTCGTCCGCGCCCTGCTCGCGGACGGGCATTCCGTCGTTGCGGCCTCGCAGGACGGCCGCCCCCCGCTCCATTCCGCGCCCGGCGCGCCCAATGCCGTGCCCGGCACGCCCGATGCTGCGGTCGGCGCACCCAACGTTGCGCCGGGCGCGGAATGGGTGCCGCTGGACGTGACTTCCGCGGCCTCCGTGGCCGCCGCCTTGGATGCGGCGGCGCCGGAGGCCGTCTTTCACCTGGCCGGGCAGGCCAGCGTGGGCGACAGCTTCAACGATCCCCTGGGCACCTGGGACGTGAACGCCACCGGCACGCTGCGGGTGGCGGCGGCGCTTCCCGCGGGCGCGCGGCTGCTGCTCGTAAGCTCCGCCGAGGCGTACGGCGTGGTCCCCGAGGCGGAGCAGCCCATCCGCGAGGACCGGCCCCTGCGGCCCACCAACCCCTACGCATCGTCCAAGGCGGCGGCGGAGATGGCGGCGCTGCAGGCCGGCTCGCGCGGGGTGGAGGTGGTGGTGGCTCGCGCGTTCAACCACACGGGCCCGGGACAGGACGTGCGCTTTGCCCTGCCCTCGTTCGCCCGCCAGGTGGCCATGATCCGCGCCGGCGAGGGCGAGCCCCTGCTGCGCGTGGGCAACCTGAGCGCGCGCCGCGACCTGCTGGACGTGCGCGACGTCGTGCGCGCCTACCTGCGCCTCGCCGAGTCCGGCGAGGCGGGCGGCGTCTACAACGTGTGCTCGGGCGCGGCGCACGCCATGGCGGACGTGGTGGACGAGCTGGTGGACATCTCCGGCACCCGGACCCGCGTGGAGGTGGATCCCGCCCGCGTGCGCCCCGTGGACGCGCCCCTGCTGCTGGGCGACAACGCGCGGCTGCGGGCGCTGGGGTGGGCGCCGTCCATCCCCCTGCGGCAGACGCTGGGCGACCTGCTGGAGTGGGAGGCGAAGCGGCTGGCCTCCCCCGCGGGGGCGACCGCGTGACGGGTACCGTCTACCTCGTGGGCGCCGGGCCGGGCGACCCCGGGCTGCTGACCCTGCGCGCGGCGGAGCTGCTGCAGCGCGCCGACGTCCTGGTGTACGACGCGCTCGTCTCGTCCGCCATCATGGAGCTCGCCCCGCGGGCGCAGCGCGTGTACGTGGGCAAGCGCGGGGGCGAGCACCACCGCACGCAGGACCAGATCAACGCCATCCTCGTGGACCTGGCCGGAACGCACCGCACGGTCGTTCGCCTCAAGGGCGGCGACCCGTTCGTGTTCGGGCGGGGCGGGGAAGAGGCGCTGGTGCTGGCCCGGGCGGGAATCCCGTTCGAGGTCGTTCCCGGCGTGACGGCGGGGATCGCCGCGCCGGCGTACGCGGGGATCCCCGTGACGCAGCGGGGGATGGCCGCCTCCGTGGCCTTCGTCACGGGGCACGAGGACCCCACCAAGCCCGACACGGACGTGGACTGGGTGCACCTGGCCCGGGGCGTGGGCACCATCGTCTTCTACATGGGCGTGGGAAAGATGGCGGAGAACTTCCGCCGCCTGGTGGAGCACGGCCGCGCGCCGGACACCCCCGCCGCCGCCATCCAGTGGGGGACGTACTCCCGCCAGCGGACGGTGACGGGGACGCTGGAAACGCTCCCCGCCCTCGCGAAGGAGGCGGGAATCGGCGCGCCGTCGCTCATCGTCGTGGGCGAGGTGGTGTCCCTGCGCGAGCCCCTGGCGTGGTGGGACCGCCGGCCGCTTTCCGGCCGCCGCATCGTCGTCACCCGGGCGCGGGCGCAGGCCAGCGACCTGGCGCAGGCGCTGGAGGCGCTGGGGGCGGAGGTGGTGCAGTTCCCCACCATCCGCATCGTTCCCCCCGCGGACCCGGCGCCCCTGCGCGCGGCCGCGGCGGAGGCCGGGTCGTTCGACTGGATCGTCTTCACCAGCGCGAACGGGGTGGAGCACTTCTGGTACGCGCTCGCGGAGCAGGGGTGTGACGCCCGCGCGCTGGGGGGCGTCAGGGTCTGTGCGGTCGGGCCGGCCACGGCGGCGGAACTGGGGCGGCGCGGCATCGTCCCGGACCTGGTGCCGGACGAGTTCGTGGGCGAGGCGGCGCTCCAGGCGCTGGAGGCCGCGGGCGACCTGCGGGGGAAGCGCATCCTCCTTCCCCGCGCGGAGGCCGCCCGGGCCGTGCTGCCGGACGGGCTGCGGGAGCGGGGCGCGGAGGTGGTGGAGGTCGTCGCCTACACCACGGTGCAGGACGGGACGGACGCGGAGCGCGTGCGCACCCTCCTGGACCGGGGCGAGGTGGACGTGGTGACGTTCACGGCCAGCTCCACGGTCCGCAACTTCGTCGATCTCGTCGGCGCCGACGTCCGCGGAGCGAACGTGGCCTCCATCGGCCCCGTCACGAGCGGAACGGCGCGGGAGCTGGGCCTGGCGGTGGACGTGGAAGCGGCGGAGTTCACCATCCCCGGGCTGGTGCGCGCCCTCCAGGACTTCTACGCGGCGGGCGGATGAACGGCGGCATGGCGGGACGGCGGGCCGGCGCGCGCGCGGCGGGGGTGTTCCTGGTGTTCCTGTCCGCGGGCGGACCGGTTTCGCTGCACGCGCAGACGGACACGACGGTCGTGGCGGACACGGTGCTGCTGCCGGAGGATGCCGGCGCCGCGACGATGACGGCGTTCCCCCGCGCGCGGGGGTGGCTGGGGGATGCGCCCGCCTCGCCCCTGCTGCCGCCGGACCACTGGGCCGTGCGCGCCGCCGCCCGGGCCGAGGCGCTGGGGCTGGCGGACAACTACCTCCCCGCGCAGCGCGCCGTGCCGCGGGCCGTCGTCTTCGCCGTGCTGGAGCACGCGGCGGCGCTTTCGACCGAGCGGCCGGGGATGGGGCGCGTGGCGGCGGGATGGCTGGCGCGCTTTCGCGAGGAGTTCCCCGAGTACGGGGAAGATTCCGCGGGCGACGCGCTGGTGGTGCCCCTGAGCGGCCACGTGGCCGCGGGCTTCGCCAGCGAGGAAGGGCGCCTGTCGCCCGCCATCGGCTACTACGTGGGGTCGCGCAACGACCCGGAGGTGATGCCGGACGTGGCCACCCCGCGGCTGGGCGTGGCGGCGGGGACGGGGGACGGGCGCCGCCTGTCCGCCTGGATGCTGGGGCGCTGGGATGAGCGCGGGGTGGACGTGGCGCGCTGGGAGGCGGCGGTCTCCGCCGGGCCCGTGGCCCTGTCCATCGGCAAGCAGCCCGTGGCGTACGGGTGGAACGAGGGCGGCGGCATCGTGCTTTCCGAGACGGTGCTGCCGCGCGTGGAGGCGCAGACGCTGCGTCCCGTGCGCCTGCCCAGCCTGCTGCGCGTGTTCGGCGGGGTGACGCTGCACACGTTCATGAGCCCCCTGGGTGGGCGCCGGCACCCGGACGAGCCCTGGCTGTGGGGCGCGCGGCTGGCCTTTCAGCCGCACCGCCGGCTGACCTTCGCCGTGAACCGCGCCTCGATCTTCGGGGGGGAGACGGGGGTGACGGCGGGGCGGCTGGGGAGCATGTTCCTGGGGATCATCCGCGGCACCAGCTTCGAGAACCAGGTGCTGGGGCTGGAGGGCCGCTGGCGCCTGCCGACGGACGGGGTGCTCCCCGCCACGGTGTACCTGGAGTGGGGCGCGGACGACGGCGCCGGGGCCCTGCACGAGGTGCCCGCGCGGGTGGGCGGCATCGTCCTCCCCGCGCTCCCCGGGCTGCCGGAGGTGTCCGCCGGCGCGGAGTACGCGCGCTTCGAGCCCATGTGCTGCGGGCACGGGCCCTGGTACTTCAACTCCACGCACCCCGGCAACTGGGCCCGCGGCACGCGCCCGCTGGGGCACCCGGCCGGGGGCGAGGGGTGGGAGGCGGCGGGGTACGCCCGCGCGGAGGTGATGGACGCGCGGCTGCGGATGCACCTGCGCGGCTACGTCCGCGAGTACTCGGACGAGAGCCTGGCCGTGTTCGGCGGGGGCAACCTGTTCGCCCCGGCGCGCGTGGGCCGCGGCACGGGCTTCCAGGCGGAGGCGGCGTACCGGTTTCGCCCGCACGCCGAGATCCGCGCCGCCGGCCGCCGCGAGACGGGCGACGGCTGGAGCGAGAACGCCCTGGACGCCATGGTCGCCGTCTTCTTCTGAGCGGTACGGCGGAGCGAGGATCGTAGGCATATCCGCTCTCCGCGTGTAGTTTGCGCGGGGAGGCGCCGCCGCACCCGGCGCGCACCGCCGCCGTCCCGCCCAAAGCGCCGGGAAACGAACTGTCCCGGAAACGATTGTTTGCGCGTTGTACTGCCTCGGGACGGTGCCGGGGCAGCCCTGTATCGGACCGTGACGCCGCGCGTGCGCGGCTGAGCATAGACGCTGGTTTGCAGATGCCGAAGTTTCCGGCCTACCGCCCGCGCCGGCTGCGGCGCACGGAGCCCATCCGCTCCCTGGTGCGGGAAACCGCCGTCCACCCGTCGGACCTGATCCTTCCGCTCTTCGTGGTGGAGGGCACGGGCGTCCGCCGCGCCATCGGCTCCATGCCCGGCGTGGAGCAGACCTCCGAAGACGAGCTGCTGCGCGACGCGCGCGAGGCCGCGCGGCTGGGGATCGGCGGGGTGCTGCTGTTCGGCATCCCGGCGCACAAGGACGAAGAAGGCACGGGCGGATACGACGAGAACGGCGTGGTGCAGCGCGCCGTGCGCCGGCTCAAGGCGGAGCTGCCGGAGCTGGTGGTGATCACGGACGTGTGCCTGTGCGAGTACACCAGCCACGGGCACTGCGGGCTGATCCGCGGCGGCGACGTGGACAACGACTCCACGGTGGAACTGCTGGCCCGGATGGCCGTGACGCACGCCGCCGCCGGCGCGGACGTGGTGGCGCCGTCGGACATGATGGACGGCCGGGTGGGCGCCATCCGCGCCGCCCTGGACGACGCCGGCTTCGCGCAGACGCTGCTGCTTTCCTACGCGGTCAAGTACGCGTCGGCGTTCTACGGGCCCTTTCGCGACGCCGCGGAGTCGGTTCCCACGTTCGGCGACCGGCGGACGGCGCAGATGGACCCGGCCAACGTGCGCGAGGCCCTGCGCGAGGCCCGGCAGGACGTGGAGGAGGGCGCGGACGCCGTGATGGTGAAGCCGGCGCTGGCGTACCTGGACGTCATCCACCGGGTGAAGGAAGAGACGGGCTACCCCGTCTGCGCGTACCACGTGAGCGGCGAGTACGCCATGATCGAGGCGGCCGCGGCCAACGGGTGGATCGACGGGCCGCGGGCGCACGTGGAGGCGCTCACCTCCATCAAGCGCGCCGGGGCGGACATGATCATCAGCTACTGGGCCCGGCAGTTCGCCGGGATGCACGCGGCACGGGCTGGATGAGCGCGGCGCCGGACGCCCGGAGGACGGGCGCGGCGCCGCTTGGAAGATGGACAAAGGTTGATCGGCGGCACGAAGGGTGCAGGCGCTACGGCGCGTTGACCCTCCGCGCCGGTTGCACTCCCGGTACGGACGCCCTTCCGTGCGTCCGCCGGATCCCAGAATGAACCCTCAGCGCGTCTCGATGCTTCCCGCACTGTTGCTGCGGCTACGCCGGCCGATCGTCCTGGCGCTGCACCTGCTGCTCATTCCGGTGGGCTACTACGCGGCGTTTTCGCTGCGCTTCGACTTCAGGCCCCCGCAGCCGTACGTGGACCTGTTCTGGCGCACGGTGCCGTACCTGGCCGCCCTGCGCCTGGCCTGCTTTGCCCTCTTTGGCCTGTTCCACGGCTGGTGGCGGCACGTGGGCATGCGCGACCTGGTGGACCTGGTGCGCGCCACCACGCTCAGCAGCGTGCTGCTGGTGCTCGCGCTCTTCATGACGGGCGACCTGCAGGGGCCGGGCTTTGCCTCCGGTCTCCCCCGCAGCGTGCTGGTGCTGGACTGGATCACGGCCCTGGTGCTCTTTGGCGGGCTGCGCTTTGCCGTGCGCGCGTTCCGCGAGGAGCGGCTGGTGCCGTGGCGGCAGCGCCGGGGCAAGCGCACGCTCATCATCGGCGCGGGGACGGCGGCGGAGCGGCTGCTGCGCGAGACGCAGCGCGAGGGCGAGTCGGAGCTGCTTCCCGTGGCCATGGTGGACGACGATCCCGCCAAGCTGGGGATGCGGCTGCACGGCATTCCCGTGGTGGGCACGGCGGGCGAGCTGCAGCACCTGGTGCGCAAGGGAAGCATCCAGCAGCTTGTGATCGCCATCCCCTCCGCCACGCGCAAGGAGATGCGGCGCATCGTGGAGGCGTGCCTGGAGACGGAGGTCGACTTCAAGATCGTCCCCTCCATGCGCGAGCTGCTGGACGGCCGCGCGCGCCTGGGCGAGCTGCGCAGCGTGCAGATCGAGGACCTGCTGGGCCGCGAGGCCATCGAGCTGGACCTGGACGGGCCCCAGGGCGACCTGGAGGGGCGCACGGTGCTGGTGACGGGCGGCGCGGGCTCCATCGGCAGCGAGCTGGCGCGGCAGGTGGCGGGGTTCGCGCCCAAGCAGCTCATCGTGCTGGACCAGGCGGAGAGCCCGCTGTACTTCGCCAACCTGGAGCTGCGGACGATGTACCCGGGGCTGGACGTGGTGCCCGTCATCGCCGACGTCACGGACCACGCCCGCATCGAGTCCGTGTTCGCCCGCTTCCGCCCCGACTTCGTCTTCCACGCGGCCGCCTACAAGCACGTGCCGCTCATGGAGGACAACCCGGTGGAGGCCGTGCGCAACAACGTCATCGGCACGCTGTGCGTGGCGCAGGCGGCGGCGCGCTACGGGGCGGACAAGTTCGTCCTCATCTCCACGGACAAGGCCGTCTACCCGTCCAGCGTCATGGGCGCCACCAAGCGCCTGGCGGAGCAGATCGTGCTCGGCTGGCCGGCGCTGCGCGAGGCGCAGACGGACTTCCGGGCCGTGCGCTTCGGCAACGTGCTGGGCAGCGACGGCAGCGTCATCCCGCTCTTCAAGAAGCAGCTGGCGGCGGGGCAGCCCATCACCGTGACGGACCGCGAGGTCACGCGCTACTTCATGACCATCCCCGAGGCCGTGCAGCTGGTGCTGCAGGCGTCGGCGCTGCCGGACGCCACGCGGCGCATCTGCATGCTGGAGATGGGCGAGCCCGTGCGCATCGTGGAGCTGGCGGAGAACCTCATCCGCCTCTCCGGCCTGGAGCCGTACACGGACGTGCCCATCGTCTTCACGGGCCTCCGCCCGGGGGAAAAGCTGCACGAGGAGCTGATGTCGGAGCGCGAGCTCACCATCCCCACGGCCGTCAGCAAGGTGCGCATCGTCCAGACGCACGAGCCGGAGCCGGAGATGCTCACGACCGGCCTGGACCGGCTGGCCGCCGCGGCCGCCATCGGCAGCCGCAACGACATCCTGGACGCCATCCGCGAGCTGGTGCCGGAGTGCGTGCCGCCCCTGCGCGTGCGCGGCGTGCTGGCGACGGACGGGGACTGAACGGAACGGCAGTGCGAAAGTGCGAAAGTGCGAAAGTGCGAAAGTGCGAAAGTGCGAAAGTGGGCCGGCGGTGATCTTCGAGCGTGGTTTCGACGGCGGGATTTCCTGATGACGATGCGCGCGGCCGATGCGCCGGGCGTGAACGGATAGAGACGCGATGATCGAGCAGGGCGGGGCAGGGTGAGCGGGGCGCTGACGGATGCGGCGGCCGGGCGGATGCGGGTGATGGTGGTGGCGGGGGCGCGGCCCAACTTCATGAAGGTCGCGCCCGTGCTCTTTGCCCTCGAGAAGGCCGGACACCAGGCGATCCTGGTGCACACGGGCCAGCACTACGACGCGCGGATGTCCGACGCGTTCTTCGCCGACCTGGGCATCCCCGAGCCGGACCACCACCTGGGCGTGGGCGGCGGCAGCCACGCCGTGCAGACGGCGCGGGTCATGGAGGCATTCGAGCCCGTCCTGGCCGCCGAGCGCCCGGACTGGCTCGTCGTCGTGGGCGACGTGAACAGCACCATCGCCTGCGCGCTCGTCGCATCCAAGCTGCGCGAGGGGCTGGGATGCCGCATCGCGCACGTGGAGGCCGGCCTGCGCAGCCACGACTGGCGCATGCCCGAGGAGGTGAACCGCGTGCTCACCGACCGCCTGTCGGACCTGCTGCTGACGCCCTCCCGCGACGCGCATCCCAACCTGCTGGCGGAAGGCATCCCGGCGGAGCGGGCCGTGTTCGTGGGGAACGTGATGATCGACACGCTCGTGGCGCAGCTGTCCGCCGCGCGCGACCTGGACCTGCCGGGGCGGATGGGGCTGGCGCGGGGCGGATACGCCCTGGCCACGCTGCACCGCCCTTCCAACGTGGACGACGCGGAGAACCTGGGCGCCGTCCTCGGCGCGCTCCAGGCGGTCGCGCGCCAGCTTCCCGTCGTCCTCCCCCTGCACCCGCGGACGCGCAAGAACGTGGACGCGTTCGGGCTGGCGGACCGGATCCAGGGGATGCACGTGCTGGAGCCCCTGGGATACCGCGAGATGCAGTCGCTGAGCGACGGCGCGGCGGTGGTGCTCACGGACTCCGGCGGGCTGCAGGAAGAGACGACGTACCTGGGCGTTCCCTGCGTGACGCTGCGCGAGCAGACGGAGCGGCCCATCACCCTCACCGAGGGCACCAACCGCATGGCGCCCTGGCCGCTCACGGCCGAGGGGGTGTTCCAGGCGGCGCAGGAGGCGCGGGCCATGGGGCGCATGGACGCCGGCGCGCGGGTGCCGGAAGGGTGGGACGGGCGCGCGGCGGAGCGCATCGTCGCCGCGCTGGCCCGGGCGTAGGGCGGTGAACGCGGCGGCACCCGCGGCCCGCGCGGGCGCGGAGCGGGCGTTCCCGCGCGCGCCCCTGCGCGTGGCGGCCACGGTGGACTACTACCTCCCCGGCTACAAGGCCGGCGGCGCCATCCGCACGGTGGCGCACATGGCCGAGCAGCTGGGGCCGGAGGTGGAACTGCACGTCGTGGCCCGCGACCGCGACTTCGAGGACACGGCGCCGTATCCCATGGCCGTCCCCGGCGGGTGGAGCCGGCTGGGGGACACGCCCGTGCGCTACCTGGCCCCCGCGGAGCTGCGCGCGGGCGCCGTGGCGCAGGCGCTGCACGAGGCGCGGCCGGACGTGCTGTACTTCAACAGCGCGTTCTCGCCCGTCTTCACGCTGGGACCGATTCTGCTGCGGATGGCGGGCCGCTTGCCGCGCGTCCCCGTCGTCGTGGCGCCGCGGGGCGAGCTGTCGGAGGGGGCGCTGACGGCCAAGCGGGGCAAGAAGGTGGCGTTCCTGCGGATGGCGCGCGCGGCCGGACTCTATCGCGGCGTGCTCTGGCAGGCGTCGTCGGAGCTGGAGGCGGCGGAGATCCGGCGGTGGTTCGGCGCGGGGGCGCGCGTGTTCGTGGCGCCCGACCTGCGCGAGCGCCCCGCCGCCGCGCGCCCGCCCGCGCCCAAGCCCCCGGGCGAGCTGCGCGCCGTGTTCCTGTCGCGCGTCTCCAGCAAGAAGAACCTGGCGGGCGCGCTGGAGATGCTGGCCGGCGTCCGCGGCGACGTCCTGCTGACGGTGCACGGGCCCGTGGACGACCCCGCGCACTGGGAGCTGTGCCAGCGGCGCATCGCGGCCCTTCCGGCGAACGTGCGGGTGGACATGGCCGGGTCGCTGCGGCCGGAGCAGATCCCGGAGGCGCTGTCGCGGCATCACCTGTTCCTGTTCCCCACGCTGGGCGAGAACTTTGGACACGTGGTGCTGGAGGCGCTGCTGGCCGGCCTCCCCGTGCTCACGAGCGACCGCACGCCGTGGGGCGGGATGGATGCCGCCGGGGCGGGGTGGACGCTGCCGCTGGAGCAGCCGGAGCGCTTCACGGCCGTGCTGCAGGCGTACGTGGATGCCACGGACGACGAGCACGCCCGCCGCTCCGCCGCCGCGCGCGCCTTTGGCGAATCCGCCGCCCGCGACGAGACGGTGCTGGAAGCCAACCGCGCCCTCTTCCGCGCCGCCGTGCAGGGCCGCTAGGCGGATTCCGGATCGGCGCTGCGGTTCGGCCGTGCTCGCACGACGACCGCCCTCGTCGCCGGATCGCCGTCGCCGGACGCCGTCATCCTGAGGGAGGCGCCGCCCGCGCTCGATTGCGGCACGTCCTCCGGCGCCGACCGAAGGATCTTGGCCGCCGCGCATGGGCTTCGTTCCGGGACGGAAACGCCGCGGGCGAGGATCCGGCGGAGGTGCGGACCACGAGGAGGGCGGCGTAGATTCCTCGGTCGGCGCGCAGGGTTTCCGGCGCGGTGACGCTGCCGGGCGGGCGCCTCCCTCGGAATGACAGGTCCGGGGTGGATCGGGTAGGTGGACCCGCAGTTCTCCCCTTTCTCCCGCGGAGCGGGGGAGAGGGGCCGGGGGAGAGGGGGCCGGTTGCTGCCGGCGCGAGCCCATCCACCGTGACGCGTTCAGTCTGTTGGGCGCCTCGCTCGGAATGAGGGTCGAGGCGCGGTGGGATCAGGCAGTTCAAACCTCCCCGGGGTTTTTTGGGGGAGGTGCGAGCCTGGGTGAGCGGAGGGGGCGCCTTCAGGGGGCCCGCCTTCCAGTACGGAATCAGATCATTCTCGCTGCCGGGCCGGGTGACGGCGCGGCGGCGTTCGACCGTTTTGGGGAACCGACATGAAGCAGGTCCTGCAGCACGTTCGCTCCGGCAAGCTGGAGCTGGCCGAAGTCCCCGAGCCCGCGCCGCGCGCGAGCGGCGTCGTCGTCCGCAATGCGGCGTCGCTCATCAGCGCCGGCACGGAGAAGATGATCATCGACTTCGCCGGCAAGTCGCTGCTGGGCAAGGCCCGCGAGCGGCCGGACCTGGTGCGTCAGGTGATGGACAAGGTGCGCAAGGACGGCCTGGCGCCCACGGTGCAGACGGTGATGAGCCGCCTGGACCAGCCCATGGCCCTGGGCTACTCGTGCGCCGGCATCGTGGAGTCCGCCGGGCGCGGCGCGCCGGAGTTCCAGGCCGGTGACCGCGTGGCCTGCGCGGGGATGGGATACGCCTCGCACGCCGCCGCCGTCTTCGTCCCCCGCAACCTGACCGTCGCCATCCCCGACGGCGTGTCGTTCGAGGACGCCAGCTACGTCACGCTGGGCGCCATCGCGCTGCAGGGCGTGCGCATCGCCGCGCCCCGCATCGGCGAGACGGTGGTCGTGCTGGGGCTGGGGCTGCTGGGGCAGATCACCGTGCAGATCCTGCGCGCCTCCGGGTGCCGCGTGGTGGGCATCGACCTGGATCCCTCCAAGGTGCAGCTGGCGCGCGAGCTGGGCGCGGAGCTGAGCCTCCTTCGCACGGACGACGTGCACGGGGCGCTGGAGGCGTTCACGGGGGGCATCGGCGCGGACAGCGTGATCGTGACGGCGGCGGCGGACAGCAACGATCCCATCGAGCTGGCGGGCGAGCTGTGCCGCGACCGGGGCGTCGTCTCCATGGTGGGCGCCGTGAAGATGGACATCCCCCGCAAGGTGTACTACGAGAAGGAGCTGGAGCTGCGCCTGTCGCGCTCCTACGGCCCCGGCCGCTACGACCCGGAGTACGAGGAGGGCGGCCACGACTACCCCGTGAGCTACGTGCGCTGGACGGAGCGGCGCAACATGCAGGAGTTCCTGCGCCTGGTCGCGGCCGGACAGGTGACGCCGGGTCGGCTCACGAGCCACCGCTTCGACCTGTCGGAGGCGGAGCGCGCCTACGCCATCGTCACGGGCGAGGACAAGCAGCCGTTCCTGGGCGTGATCCTCACCTACCCGCAGACCCCGACCACGGGCGGCCGCACGGTGCAGCTGCGCCCCGCCGCGCCCCAGGCCGGGAAGATCGGGCTGGGCGTGATCGGCGCGGGCAACTTCGCCAAGGCCGTGCTGCTGCCCCGCATCGCGAAGTCCGGCGTGGACCTCGTGGGCGTGGCGACGGCGACCGGTCCCAGCGCCAAGTCGACCGGGGACAAGTTCGGCTTCGGATACTGCACCACGGACACGGACAAGCTGCTGGCCGATCCCGCCATCCACGCCGTCGTCATCGCCACGCGGCACGGGTCGCACGCGGGGATGACGGCGCGGGCGCTGCGGGCGGGCAAGGCCGTGTTCGTGGAAAAGCCGCTGGCGCTGGATGAAGACGGGCTGCAGGAGGTCCTGGCCGCGCAGGCCGAGACGGGCCGCGTGCTGGCCGTGGGTTTCAACCGCCGCTTCTCGCCCCTGGTGGAGCAGATGAAGGCGGCGTTCGCCCCCGGCGCGCCCCTGGCCATGACGTACCGCATCAACGCGGGCCCCATCCCCGCCAACAGCTGGATCCACGATCCCGAGCAGGGCGGCGGGCGCATCATCGGCGAGGTGTGCCACTTCATCGACCTGGTGCAGCACGTGGCGGACGACGAGGTGGCGGAGGTGTTCGCCGTGAACGCGGGCGGCCACGCGTCCGGCCTGCACGACGTGGTCACCGTCACCGTGCGCTTTCGGGGCGGCTCCATCGCCTCCATCAGCTACTTCGCCAACGGCGACAAGTCGTATCCCAAGGAGCGCCTGGAGGTGTTCGGCGGGGGCGCCATCGCCGTGCTGGACGACTTCCGCGAGCTCACCATCAGCCGCGGCGGCAAGCGCAAGACGGTCAAGAAGCTGTCGCAGGACAAGGGCTTCGACGAGGAACTGGCCGCGTTCCTGTCCGCCGTCCGCGCGGGGGGCGCGCTGCCCATCTCCCTCGCGTCCCTGGCCGCCACCACGCGCGCCACGTTCGCCATCGAGGAGTCGCTGCGCACGGGGCAGCCCGTGATGGTCGCGGCGGAGGGCGGGCGATGAGCGCCGGGCCCATCGGGCTGCACGCCCCCGAGGCCGTGGCGGTGTACCGCGCGGAGGGCGCGCGGTACCCCGAGCATCCGCCCTTCCACCCCGGCCAGGCGTACCCGGAGTACGCGTTCGGCGAGGTGGCGGCGGAGCCCAACGACGTGTACGACGCCGTGCGCGAGACCTTTCGACTGGCGGGGCTGGACCCGGAGCGGTACGGCACGCCGGAGTGGAACCCCCTGCGCGGGCTGGTGCGCCCCGGCGAAACGGTGCTGCTCAAGCCCAACATGGTGTACGAGCTGCACCCGCGGGACCCGGAGGGATGGAAGTACGTGCTCACGCAGGGCAGCGTGGTGCGGGCCGTGGCGGACTACGTGTGGAAGGCGCTGGAAGGGGAGGGGCGGCTGATCCTGGCCGACGCGCCCATCACCGAGGCGTCGTTCTCCACCATGGCGGGGCTGCTGGGGCTCACGGACATCCGCGACTTCTACCACGCCCGCGGAATGCCGCTGGAGCTGGTGGACCTGCGGCTGCAGGAGTGGACCGTCCGCGACTCGGTGATCCACGCGCGGCGCACCCTGCCGGGCGACCCCCGCGGCGGCGTGGCGTACGACCTGGCCGACGCCAGCGAGCTGGCCCCGCACCCGGGGGGCGGGCGGTACTACGGCGCGGACTACAAGACGGAGCAGGTGAACCACCACCACACGGAGGGGCGGCACGAGTACAAGATCGCCGCCTCGGCCATCGTGGCCGACGTGGTGTTCAGCCTGCCCAAGCTCAAGACGCACAAGAAGGCGGGGATCACGGCCACCCTCAAGAACCTGGTGGGGGTGAACGGCGACAAGAACTGGCTCCCCCACCACACCGAGGGCGACCCCAAGACGGGGGGCGACGAGCACCCGCGGCCCGGGATCGTGCACCGCACGGAGCGGGCGGCCGTGCGGGCCTTTCGCGCGATCTCCATGAACGTGCCCGTGCTGGGCCCGTGGCTGCACACCCGCGCGCGGCAGATGGGCAAGCAGGTGTTCGGCGACACGGAAAAGGTCATCCGCAGCGGCAACTGGTCGGGCAACGACACGGTGTGGCGGATGTGCCTGGACCTGAACAAGCTCATCTTCTACGGCAACCCCGACGGGACGCTGCGGACGCCGGGGCCCGCGGGGCGCAAGCGGCACCTGTCGCTCGTGGACGGCATCGTGGCGGGCGAGGGGAGCGGGCCCCTGAACCCCGATCCCGTGCAGGCCGGCATCCTCCTCTTTGGCGTGCACCCGGCCAGCGTGGACGCGGCGTGCGCGTACCTGATGGGGCTGGACCCCGACCGCATCCCCATCGTGAGCAACGCCTTTCGCACCCGCGGCTACCCGCTGGCGGAGTGGGCGTGGCGCGACGTGCGGGTGGTGAGCAACGTTCCGGCGTGGAACGCCCGCCTGCCCCAGATCCCCGACGAGGCCACCTTCCACTTTCGCCCCCACTTCGGCTGGGCGGGCAAGGTGGAGCGCCGGGCCCCCGCGGAGGCGGCGGCGTGAGCGGGCTGGCGGACCGCGTCTACCCGCGCCTTCCCGTGTGGGCGCAGAACGCGGCCTGCAGCGTGTACGGGCTGCGCGAGGCGCGCGTCCGCTTTGGGCGCGAGTTCCGGGGGCGGCTGGACTGGCTCACGTCGACGGAGACGTGGAGCGCGGCGGACATCGCCGGCTACCAGGACGAGCAGGTGCGCACGCTGGTGAAGCACGCGTACGAGTCCGTCCCCTATTACCGCGAGCGGATGCGGGACCTGGGCCTGGCGCCGGACGACGTCCGCTCCCGCGCCGACCTGCCCAGGCTCCCCATCCTCACCAAGGAGGACGTGCGGGCCCACGGGGCGCGGATGGTCTCCGAGCGGGCGGATCCGAAGAAGCTCGTCCCCCGCCACACCAGCGGGACCACGGGCAAGGCGCTGGACTTCCAGTCGTCGCGATCCTCCATCGCCTTCCAGTGGGCCGTGTGGTGGCGGCACCGGCGCCGGTTCGGGGTGGAGCCCAACGCCCTGAGCGCCAACTTCACGGGCAAGCTCGTCGTTCCGATGGAGCAGGCCCGGCCGCCGTACTGGCGCTGGAACCGGCCCATGAACCAGGCGCTGCTCAACATGCAGCACGTGACGCCGGACAAGGTGGCGGAGCTGGCCGCGTTCCTGGACCGGCACCCGTTCGTGCTGTACACGGGGTATCCGTCCATCATCCACGCCCTGGCGTCCACGGCGCTGGAGGCGGGGATCCGGCTGCAGAACGGGCCGCGGATGGTGAGCACGGGCGCGGAGAACGTGCTGGGCTTCCAGCGCCGCGACATCGCCGCGTGGACGGGGGCGCTGCTCACGGACCAGTACGGCTTCAGCGAGGGATGCGGCAACGCGTCGCACTGCACGGAGCTGCGCTACCACGAGGACTGGGAGTACGGCGTGCTGGAGTGCGTGGACCCGGAGCCCCTGCCGGACGGGCGGGTGCGGGGGCGCATCGTGGCCACGGGGTTCGCCTGCCCGGAGTTCCCCTTTCTGCGCTACGAGGTGGGCGACACGGGGGTGTGGGCGCCGGCGGACGAGCCCTGCGCCTGCGGCCGCCACTCCGCCGTGCTGGAGCGCATCGAGGGGCGGATGGACGACTACGTGGTGACGCCGGAGGGCGGGCGCATCATGCGCTTCGACTACCTGTTCAAGGAGACGCACGCCGTCCGCGAGTCGCAGGTGGTGCAGCACCGCCCCGGCGCCATCACCCTGCGGCTGGTGCGGCGCCCGGGATTCGGAGTGAAGGACGAGGCGCACCTGCGGCACGAGGTGGCGCGGTGGATCTCGCCCACGCTGGAAGTGGAGTTCGAGTACGTGGACGAGATTCCCCGCGAGCGCAACGGCAAGTTCCGCGCGGTGCTCTCGCGGCTGGGCGGGCGCGCGTAGTGCTGCGCCGGGCGCTCCTGTACGCGCGCACCCTGCGGCACCTGCGGGCGGAGCAGCTGGCGTACCTGCCCCTGCGCCGGGTGCAGGCGCGACTCCCGCTCCCCCGCACGGGCCCGGGGCTGTCGCTGGATTCTGCTCGTCTCGCGCCCCTCGCGGCGGAGGTCGTCGCCTGGGGGCCGGGGGAGGACGCGGACGCCGTGCGGGCGCGGGCGGACGCGGTGTGCGCGGGGACGTTCCGCTTTCTGAACCACGCGGAGACGCTCCCGGCGCAGCCGGACTGGACGTCGCGCCAGGTGGGGCACCTGTGGAGCTACCACCTGCACTACTTCGCCTACGCGAACGACCTCGCCTGGGCGTGGCGGACGACGGGGGACCGGACGTACGCGGACCGCTTCGCCGCGCTGGCGCGGGGGTGGATCCGTGCGACGGAAGGCGGGCGCGGCGACGGGTGGGAGCCGTACGCGCTGGCCACGCGGGCGCTGCACTGGGCGGAGGCCCTGCTCCTGTTCGGCAACGGGCTGGACGGGGAAGCGCGGGACGAGATCGGCCGCAGCCTGTGGCGGCAGCTGGCCGTGCTGGAGCGGCGGCTGGAGCGCCACCTGCTGGGCAACCACCTGCAGCGCGACCTGCAGGCCCTGGCCGTGGGCGGGCTGCTGTTCGACGGGGCGGATGCGGCGCGGTGGCGGCGGACGGGCGCGGCCGGCCTGTGGCGCGAGCTGCGCGAGCAGGTGCTGGCGGACGGCGGGCACTACGAGCGCTCGCCCATGTACCACGCCGTCGCCCTGGATGACCTGCTCCGCGCCGCCGCCCTCGTCCGCGCCTCGGGCGATGCCGTGCCGGCGGAGGCGGAGGAGCGGCTGCGGCGGATGACGCGCGCGTTCGGCGTGCTGTGCCGGCCGGACGGGACGCTGCACCTGTTCAACGACGCCGCGCACGGCGAGTCGCCGCCGCGGGCGCGGCTGGACGCGCTGGCGCGGCGCGTGCTGGGGGAAGGCGTCCCCGATCCGCGGGGCGCGCTGGAGCTGCGGGAGACGGGCTACTTCGGCTGGACGGGGGGCGGCACGCGGCTGCTGGTGGACTGCGGCATCCCGGGCCCCGCGTACCAGCCCGGCCACGCCCACTGCGACCTGCTGAGCTTCGAGCTGGACCTGGGCGGCCGCCCCGTGGTGGTGGACGCCGGCGTCAGCGGGTACGAGGGCGACCCGTTCCGGGCGTACTGCCGCAGCACGCGCGCCCACAACACCGTGGCCGTGGACGATCGCGAGCAGTCCGAGGTGTGGGGCACCTTTCGCGTGGGCGGCCGCGCGGCGCCCGTGGACCCCGTCCTTCGCGCGGACTCCGGGTCCGCCGTGTTCGAGGGCGGATGTCGGCCCTGGCACGCGCCGCGCACCGTGCACCGCCGCCGGATCGAAGTGGAAGACGGCGACCTGCGCGTGACGGACCGGGTGGACGGCAGTGCGGGGGCCCCCGTGGAAAGCTACCTTCACCTGCACCCGGACTTCGCCGTGCGCCGCGAGGGCGAGGCGTGGATCGGCCAGCGCGCCGGGCAGACGGTGGTGGTTGAACCGTGGGGCGTGGACGAATCCGCCCTGCACGCGGGGGAGCGCGAGCCCGTGCAGGGGTGGCACCTCCCGGAGTTCGGGCGGGCGCTTCCCGCCCCGGCGCTACGCCTGCGCGTGCACGCCAACGACCATCGCGCGTTCGGCTACCGCATCAGACAGGGATGAGCACCAGGGGAATGACGGCTTCGCGACCGCTGCACATCGGCTACCTCGTCCAGCAGTTTCCCCCCGAGGTGGGCGCCGGCCCCGCGCGGGTGACGGAGATGGCCCTGCGCTGGCAGGAGCAGGGCGCGCGGGTCACCGTCATCACGGGGATGCCCAACCGCCCCGAGGGACGCATCCACCCCGCGTACCGGGGCAAGCTCTTCATGGAAGAAGAGCACGAGGGCATCCGCGTCCTGCGCTCCTGGCTCTATGCCAGCCCCAAGCACGGCTTTGCCCGCACGCTGGTGAACAACGCCAGCTTCATGGTCACGAGCGGGCTGCACGCCCTGGCGCGGGGCGGCGGCCTGGACGTGCTGGTGGCCAGCTCGCCGCCCTGGTTTCCGCACCTGACGGGGACGCTCGTCCACGCCCTGCGCCGCGTGCCCCTCGTCCTGGAGGTGCGCGACCTGTGGCCGGACTACCTGGCGGGGATGGGCACCGTCCGCAGCAAGGCGGCCATGAACGGCATCTTCGCCGCGGAGCGCGCCATGCTGCGCCGGGCGGAGCACGTGGTGGTCGTCACGGAGTCGTTCCGCAAGCGGGTGATCGAGAAGGGGACGGCCCCCGAGCGCGTGGACGTGGTCTCCAACGGCGTGGACCTGTCGCTGTACTACGCCTCGGACGAGGCGCCGCCCATCGAGGCGCTTCGGCGCGGCGAGGGCGAGCTCATCGTGGGGTACCTGGGCAACTTCGGCGCGAGCCAGGACCTGGCGAGCGTGCTGGACGCCGCGGCGCTGCTGGAGGCCGCGGACCCGCGCATCCGCGTGGTGATGGCGGGGGAGGGAACGCTGGCGGACAGCGTGCAGGCGCGGGCGCGGGAGCTGGGACTGACGCGGACGAGCATCCATCCCCCCATCCCCAAGACGCAGACGCGCGCGTTCTACAACGCCTGCGACGTGTGCCTGGTGCCCCTGGCCGGCTTTCCCATCCTGCAGGAGACCATCCCCTCCAAGATCTTCGAGGTGATGGCCTGCGAGCGCCCCGTGGTGGCCAGCGTGGGGGGCGAGGCGGCGCGCGTGGTCCAGGAGAGCGGCGGCGGGCTGGTGGCGCCCCCGGCCGATCCCCGCGGCATCGCCGACGCCGTGCTGCGCCTGCGCGACACCCCCGCGGCGGAGCGGGCGGCCATGGGCGCGGCGGGGCGCGCGTACGTGGGCCGGCACTTCGCGCGGGAAACGCTGGCCGCGCGCTACCTGGAGATCCTGCGGCGGGTGGCCTCGCCCCCCGTGGGCGGCACCCCCGTTCCCCGCCCGGCGTGACGCGCGGGCGGGTCCGGTCGTCCTCCACGGCGGATAAACATCTGGCGGTGCGGATGGGCGGCGCGGCGGTACGGAGGGTGGGCGGAAATGCCTGGCGCGGCGCTGCTTCCGCGCCGCCGGACGAGATTGCATGAGGTTCCGCACCGGCGTCCACCGGGTGGGGATTGCTCCGGAGCGGGACGACGTGGTGTCGTTCGCGTGATGCCGGGCAAGGAAGAACGGAAGGGGTGGAGATCTGAACGCGGTACTCCCGCCACGCGTTCGCGCGGCCCGGTGGCTGCTGCGGCGCTGGCCGCTTCCGCGCGGAGCCGACCGCCTGGAATTCCTCCTGCTGCGGGGATTCCAGGGCTGGCCCGCGCGCGGGGACGTGGATTTCCACTTCGGGCGGCTGGTGGACGTAAGCCTGGACGCGTGGCCCAAGGGCTACCGCCAGCTCTTTCTGCGCGGTGTCATGGAAGACGCCGAAGTCGCCGTGTGGCGCGCCGTGCTGCGCCCCGGGGACGAGGTGGTGGATGGGGGCGCCAACGTCGGCTACTGGTCGCTGGTCGCCGCCGGGCTGGTGGGGCCGCGCGGCCGGGTGTTCGCCTTTGAGCCGGTGCCCGCGACCGCGGACCAGCTGGAGCGCAACGTGGCGGCCAGCCGGAGCGCAGCCGTGCGCGTCGTGCGCGCGGCCCTGGCGGCGGAGCCGGGCGAGGTGGTGCTCCACCTGTTCGCGGGCGACACCTCTGCCGTGCACTCCTCCGTGGGTGCGGTGGACGGGCTCTCCGTCGTCTCTTCCACGCCCGCGCCCGCGATGACGCTGGACGAGTTCCTGGGCAGCGAGGGCGCCGCGCCAGCGCTGGTGAAGCTGGACGTGGAGGGATCTGAAACGGAGGCCCTCCGGGGCGCCCGCGGGCTGCTGGCCCGGGCCGAGCCGCCCATCCTGTGCTGTGAATGGAACGAGGCCGCCGCACGGGCCGCCGGCAGCCACCCGCGCGAGTGGCTGGAGATGCTGGCCGGGAGCGGGTACCGCTTCTACATGGCTGAACGCGGTGGGCGGCTGCGGCCCTTCGAGGCCCCCGCGGACGGGAGCGACTGGATTCCGATGGTCTGGTGCGTCCCCGGGCGCGGCCAGCTTCGCGAGCGGCTGGCGCACCTGCTCCCGCGCTGAGGCGCCACCCATGGAGACCCTGCGCCGGGTGAGGGCGAGCTCGTCGTGGGCTATCTGGCGACTTCGGCGCGAGCCAGTACCTGTCCAGCGGGCTGGAAGTGCTTTTCCCGCGAGACGCTGGCTGGAGATTCCTGCGCCGGGTGGCCTAGCCCCGTGGGCGGCACCCCGTGCCCCCGAACGTGACGCACGGGCGGGTCCGCTCGTCCGGCTACGGCGGATAAACATCTGGCGGAACGTCCGCGGCGGAAATGCTTACCGGCGGCGGTACTTCCGCGCCGCCGGAGCCTGCTGTTCGTCATCCGCCGTCCGCAGGGAATGGCGGATGAAAGCGACGGATGGACGGCGGATGGACGGAAAGCGCGCTCCGGTGTATCACGCCCGTCCGATGCTGGATTCGTGAGACGCGGGGTCAGCCGTACGGCGGTCTACGTCTGCAACGTGGTGCGGGGGCAGAGGTTGCCCGCTCGCCGCGAACTTTGTACATTCCGCGCCCCTCCTGCCGCGTGCCCGGCTTTGCCGTGCCGGGCGATGCGCGCCGATGAAAACCGGGAGATTCATGAGTGAGCAAGTGACCGTGCGCGAGAGGCTGCTGGCCCGCGTGGAAGGCCGTGAGGCCGTGGTGGGTGTGATCGGCCTTGGGTACGTGGGCCTCCCCCTGGCCGTGGAGCTGGCCCGCAGCGGCTACCGCGTGCTGGGCTTCGACATCACCGAGGCGGTGGTCGAGGGGATCAACAAGGGGTTCAGCCACATCCAGGACGTGAGCTCGGACGTGCTGGCCGCGTTCACCTCGCAGGGGCTCGTGAGCGCCACCACGGACCTCAAGCGCCTGGCGGAGTGCGACGCCATCTCCATCTGCGTCCCCACGCCCCTCAACAAGACCAAGGACCCGGACCTGTCGTACGTGGTCACGGCGTCGCAGGCGGTGCTGCACGGCCTGAAGCCCGGCCAGCTCGTCATCCTGGAGAGCACCACCTATCCCGGGACCACGCGCGAAGTGGTGATGCCGGTGCTGGAGGAGTCGGGGCTCGTGGTGGGCGAGGACTTCTTCCTCTGCTTCAGCCCCGAGCGGGTGGACCCGGGCAACCCCACGTGGCAGACGCGCAACACCCCCAAGGTGCTGGGCGGCGTGACGGCGGCGTGCACGGAGGTGGGGCTGGCGCTGTACTCGCGCGTGTTCGACGCCATGGTGCCCGTGGGCAGCGCCGAGGCGGCGGAGCTCACCAAGGTGTACGAGAACACGTTCCGCATGATCAACATCGCCCTGGCCAACGAGCTGGCCCAGGCGTGCGACAAGCTGGGCGTGGACGTGTGGGAGGTGATCGACGCGGCGGCCACCAAGCCGTTCGGCTTCATGAAGTTCACGCCGGGGCCGGGGCTGGGCGGGCACTGCATTCCGCTGGACCCGCACTACCTGTCGTGGAAGATGCGCACGCTGGCGTTCAAGACGCGCATGATCGAGCTGGCCAGCGAGATCAACAGCGAGATGCCGCAGTTCGTGGTGCAAAAGGTGGCCGACTGCCTGAACGACCACGGCAAGGCCGTCCGGGGCAGCCGCGTGCTGGTGCTGGGCGTGGCGTACAAGAAGGACATCGACGACCTGCGCGAGAGCCCGGCCATGGACGTCATCCGGCTGCTGCAGGCCAAGGGCGCGGACGTGGAGTACCACGACCCGTTCTGCCCCGTCATCAAGGACGACGGGCACACGCTCATCCAGAACCTGCCCCTGCACAGCGTGCCCCTCTCGGACAAGGTGCTGGAGGACAGCGACGCCGTGGTGGTGGTGACGGACCACACGGACGTGGACTACGCCCGCGTGGCGGCCCGGGCCAGGCTGGTGGTGGATACGCGCGGCGTGATGCGCGACCCGCTGCACCACGTGGTGGGCCTGTCGCGCCGCGGCCCCACCATCGTCCCCGCGCTGCGGCTGGCCGCGGTCTGACGGCGGAGGGCGTTTCCTGGCTCCCGCGCGCCCCGGCTCCGGCCGGCGCGCGCGGGCGCTTGCTTTTGGGGAAAACGGCCGCCCCCGCCGGCCCCCCGGGCGGATTGCCGCCCCGCGGGGCCGGGGGTATTTTGCCGCGCCCCGGCGGGACCGCAGACGGCCTGCGGCCGCCCCGGCGCACCACTCCAGACGACCGGTCGTGACCGACGCTCCTTTGCCCCTCCGCGCGCGGATGCAGCCGCGCGTGATCCTGCGGTTCACGGGCTTCGAACGGCACCACGAGGCCTCGCGGGTGCTGGGCCAGCGCTCGCGCGCGTACGCGTTCCACGACGTGGAGTGCCGCGCCTGGCACGGCCAGTTCGCGGCGGAGGTGTTCCGGGCCATGGAGACGCACCGCTACCTCCCCGTGTACCGCATGGCGGACGGGGAGTTCGCCTTTGCGCTGGGCCCGCGGGAGGACTTTCTCCCCTGGCGGCGCCTGGGCCCCCGGCTGGCGGCCAAGCGGGTGGTGCGGTGGATGTCGGGACGGCGGGGGCAGCACGCGAGCGGCTCCCCCGGCTACCGGGTGAACGAGGTGTACTCCGCGGACGAGCGCCAGCGGCTGCTGGAGCGGTACGCGGCCGACCTGGCGTTCATCGCCCGCCGGGGCTTCCTGGCCCTGGCGCTGGACGACAGCCCGTTCTTTGCCGACTACGCGCCGTCCATGCTGGACTGGTTCGACCGGTACGGCGTGCCGCTGAGCGCGGACAGCTACCGGCACTTCTACTCCGTGTACGTGCTCCTGAACGGGCCGGACGGCGACCGCCTGCTGCGGGGGCGCAGCGTGCTGGTGGTGAACCACCTGCCGGAGCCGCGCCGGGCCGCCCTGGACGCCGCCCTGCGCGCGCGGGGGGTGGCGCGGGCGCAGTACCTGTCCATCTCGGCCGACCGGGCCATGCTGGAGACGCTGGACCTGCGCGGCGTGGAGCACCCCGTGGACCTGGTGCTGGTGGGGGCGGGCGTGGGCGCGGCCAACGTGTTGCCGCAACTGGAGCCCCTGAGCGCGCCGGCCCTGGACGCGGGCTTTGCCCTGGACCTGCTGGTGCAGCCCGGGATGCGCTGGGACCGCCCCTTCTGCGTGCCCGACGACGAGTTCGACGGCGGGCGCGTGCGCTTTCTGGGCGAGGCCGAGCGCCGGCGCCTGGTGGCGGCGGGGCTCGGCCGGCCGGCGACTCCCGGGGCGCGCGAGGAGGTGCGTGCGGCAGGAAGGGGCTGAGGCCGGGCCGGCGGACGGACCCGCCGCGCCCGCCCCGGGGCGCAGCCGCCGCCGGGGCGCCATCGTCATGCTGGCGGGCGGCTACGCCAACCTGCTGCTGGTGATGGTCCAGGGGCTGGTGCTGGTGCCGCTGTACCTGCGGGCGCTGGGGCCCGCCACCTACGGCGCCTGGATGGCCTCGGGCGACGTGCTGGGCTGGCTGGCCGTGCTGGACATGGGCGTGGCCGGCGTCTCCACCCAGCGCATGGCGGCCGCCCACGGGCGGGGCGAGCACCGCACCGTGGCGGACTACTTCGGCACGGGCGTGGTGGTGCAGCTGGTGCTGGCGCTCGTGCTGGTGGGGCTGGCCGTGCTGGGGGCGCCGTGGGTGCCGGGGTGGGTGGGGCTGCACGGCGCCGCGGCGCGCGAGCTGTCCGCCTGCTTCGCCGTCGCGGGCGTGGCCACGGGGCTGGGGCTGCTGGCCACGGTGCTGGGCACGCTGGCCACCAGCGCGCAGCGGATGCTGTTCGTGAACGGCGCCATCTTCGTCTCCGGCCTGGTGGGGCTGCTCACCACCCTGGCCCTCCTGCTGGACGGCCGGGGGCTGTGGGCGCTGGCCCTGGGAATGCTGGCCCGCAGCGCGCTGCTGGTGCTGGCCGTGGGCGGGCACGCCGCCTACGTGCTGCGCAGCGACCTGGGCGCCCGCGCCCGGGTGCGGTGGGTGGTGGCGCGCGAGTACATGGGGCTGTCGCGGGTGGCCGTGGTGACCATGCTGTCCAATGCGGCGGTGGGGCGCAGCGACGCCCTGCTCATCGCCCTCTTCTTCGGCCCCGTGGCGGTGACGCCGTACGTGCTGACCCGCCGGGCCGCGGAGCTGCTCGCCATGTTCCTGGCGCGCATCGGGGGGGCGGTGTATCCCGGCTTCGCCCACCTGGTGGGGAGCGGCAACCATGTCCGCGCGGCGCAGGTGCTGGCCCAGGTGGGGCGCATCTACTTCGTCGTGGCCGTCCCCGCCGTGGCCCTGTACCTGGCCCTGAACCGCAGCTTCGTGGCGCTGTGGGTGGGGTCGGAGCAGTTCGCGGGGGGGCTGGTGACCCTGCTGGTGGGGATGAACGTCCTGGTGGTGGGGTGGGCGGGGATGCTGCTGTTCCTGGTGGGCGCCACGGGCGACATCCCGGCGTCGGGGCGGGGGATCTTCATCGAGGCCCTGCTGCGGATGGGGGTGGGGCTGTCGCTGCTGGCCCTGTGGGGCGTGCCGGGGCTGCCCCTGGCCGGCGTGGTGACCTCGGCCGGGGCCGCGTACCTCACGTGGGCGTGGCTGTACCGCCGGCTGGGCGGCCCGCGTCCCGGGTTTCGCGCGCGGGAGCTGGTGCTGTGCGGCGCGCTGCTGGCCGCGGGCGCGGCGGCGGGGACCGCGCGCTGGGGCACGTCGTGGAAGGAGTTCGCCGCGTGGGGCGTGGCGTTCGGCGCCGTGGCCGCGGCGGTGGTGCTGGCGTCGGAGCCGGCCGCCCGCGGGTTCGCCCGCCGGCTGCTGGCCCGCGTGCGGCGCCGGCCGGAGGCCGCCTCGTGAGCGGGATCGCCTGGATACCGAAGGAGCTGCAGTGGTGAATGCGAGTGCCGGGCCCGCGGGCCGCGCCCTTTCCGCCCCCCGGCGGGGAGCGCGCTGATGTGCGGCATCGCGGGGGTGCGGGGCACGGGCGCGCGCGAGGCCCTGCCGGGAATGCTGGGCGCCATCGCCCACCGCGGCCCGGACGACGCGGGGACGTACTTCGACGACGCGGCGGGGATCGGGCTGGCGCACCGGCGGCTGTCCATCATCGACACCTCCCCGGCCGGCCACCAGCCCATGGAGTGGGGCGGGCTGCGCATCGTCTACAACGGCGAGGTCTACAACTACGGCGCGCTGCGGGCGGAGCTGGAGGCGGCCGGGTGCACCTTCCGGTCGCACACGGACACGGAGGTCATCCTCGCCGGCTACGCGCGGTGGGGCGCGGACGTGCTCCCCCGCCTGCGCGGGATGTTCGCCTTCGCCGTCTGGGACGAGGCCGCGGGCGAGCTCTTCCTGGCCCGCGACCGCTTCGGCATCAAGCCGCTCTACCACGGCACCTTCGGCGGCACCTTCCTGTTCGCCTCGGAACTCGCGTCGCTGCTGGCCAGCGGGCGGGTGCCGCGGGTGGCGGATCCCCAGGCCGTGTGGGACTACCTCTCCCACGGCGCCGTCCCCCAGCCGCGCACCATCGTCCAGGGGGTGCAGGCGCTGCCGGCGGGGCACTGGATGCGGGTGCGCGGCGCGGACGTCCAGCTGCAGCGCTGGTGGGACATCGAGGAGGCCACGCGGACGGAGCGGCGCGCGCTGGCCGACATCGGCTACGACGAGGCCGTGGCGGGCGTCCGGCAGCGGCTGGACGAGGCGACGCGGCTGCACCTGATCGCGGACGTCCCCGTGGGCGCCTTCCTGAGCGGCGGCATCGACAGCACCCTCGTCGTGGGGTTGATGAGCCGGCTGGCGGGGCACCCCATCCGCACCTACTCGGTGGGGTTCGGCGACTCGCACGCGGCGCTGAGCGAGCTCAAGTGGGCGCGGCTGGCGGCGGAGCGCTTCGGGGCGGACCACACGGAGGTCGTCGTCACGGGCGAGGACGCGGCGCGGGTCTTTGGCCGGGTGGTGGAGGCCATCGACCAGCCCAGCGTGGACGGGACCAACACCTGGCTCGTTTCCGAGGCGGCGCGGGCGGGGGTGACCGTGGCCCTGTCCGGCCTGGGCGGGGACGAACTGTTCGCGGGATACCCGCACTTCCATCGCCTGCAGCGGATGGCGCGCATGGCCCCCGCGGGGGTGCCGGCGGCGCGGGCCCTGGCGGGGAGCGCGGGCGCCTTTCTTCCCGGCCGCTGGCGGATGCCCCTGCAGGCGTTCGTGGCGCCGCCGGCGGAGCGGCTGTCGCAGCTGCGCCGGCTGATGAGCGACGGGGAGCGGGCGCGCGCCGTTGCCCCCGCGCTGCGCCGCGCCCTGGCGCCCGAGCGGGGGCCGGGGCGCCACGCGGCCAGCCTGCGCGAGGGGCTGGACGCCGTGGGGCAAGTGAGCTACACCGAGGTGGCGGGCTACCTGCGCGACACGCTCCTGCGGGACGCGGACGCCATGAGCATGGCGCACTCGCTGGAGGTGCGCCCCGTGCTGCTGGACCACGGGCTGGCGGAGTACGCCTTTGCCCTGCCGTCGCGCTTCAAGCTGCACGGCCGCCAGGGCAAGCGCGTGCTCATCGACGCCGCGGCGGACGTGCTGCCGCGGGAGATCGTGGAGCGCCCCAAGATGGGGTTCGAGCTCCCCCTGACGGCGTGGCTCAAGACGACGCTGCGCCCGCGCGTGCGCGACCTGCTGGCCTCGCCCTCCGCCCGCGCCCTCTTCGCCCCGTCGTTCCTGCGCGCGCTGGAGGCGGAGGCGGACGGGGGCCGGTCGCGGGGCAACGGCCTGTGGGCGTACACGGTGCTGCTGGCCTACCTGGAGCACCACGGGCTGGAGCTTCCCGCGTGACGGCTGCGCCCCGCACGATCCTGTACGTGCAGCACGCGGGGGCCCTGGGCGGGTCCGCCATGAGCCTGCTGTACACCATCCAGGCGCTGGACCCCGCCCGCTACCGCCCCGTGGTGGCCCTCGTCCGTCCGACGGACGAGCTCGTGCGCCTGTACGAGGGCGCGGGAATCCGCACGGTGCCCTGGCGGGGGATCCATCCCTGGGACCACAGCACGGTGGCGCCCCAGCCCCTGCACCGCCCGGAGACGTGGATGCACCTGGCGGACGTGGCCCGGCACTGGCGCTCCAGCCAGGCGCGCACGATGGAGCTGGTGCGGCACGTGGGCCCGGACCTGGTGCACCTGAACTCCATGCCGCTTTCCGCCAGCGCCGAGGTGCTCACCCGCGAGGGCGTGCCCACCGTGTGGCACGTGCGCGAGCCGCCCCTTCCCGCCCGCGGCCCCCGCTACCGGGCCATCCGCCGGCGGATGATGAAGGTGGACGAGCTGGTGTTCATCAGCCAGGCGGACCGGCAGGCGTGGGTGGGGGGCGAGCGGGGGCTCGTCATCCCCAACTTCGTGGACTTCGCCCGCTTCGACCGGGAGACGGACGGCGCCCCCGTGCGCGCCCGGCTGGGGATCGCGCCGGACGCGCCCGTGGTGCTGTACGTGGGGGGATGGAGCCCCGTGAAGGGCATCTTTCCCCTGCTGCGGGCCGTGGCCCGCCTGCGTGATCGCTTTCCCGGCATCCGCTGCCTGATGCCGGGGAGCGTCTACGCGCACAGCACCGGCCTCCCCGCCCGCGCCGCCCGCGCCCTGCTGCCCCTGGTGGGCGCGGGGACGGTGTCGCAGCGGGTGCGGGGGGAGATCGAGCGGCTTGGGGTGGCGGACCTGCTGGTGCAGCTTCCCTTCGCGGACGACGTGGCCCCGCTCTTCGCCGCCAGCGACGTGGTCGTCTTTCCCGCCACCCGCCCGCACTTCGCCCGCCCCGCCGTGGAGGCGTCGGCCATGGGGCGGCCCACGGTGGCATCGCGGCTGGCGGGGCTGGACGAGCTGGTGGAGGACGGGGAGACGGGGCTGCTGGTCCCCCCCGGCGACCCCGCGGCCCTGGCGGACGCCCTGGCCCGCGTGCTGGGGGACGATGCGTTGCGCCTGCGGATGGGCCAGGCGGCGCACCGCATGGCCCGCGAGCGCTACGCCGCCGGCCCCGCCGTGCGGCGGGTGATGGACGTCTACGACCGGCTGCTGGGCGCGTCCCGGCCCCGCGCGGGTGGGGGCGCGTGAGCGGCGCCGGACGGTCGGCCCCGGCGATGTCCGGGCGGACGCGCGCGGAGGGTCGGCGGGCGGCAACACGCGTTCCGGCATGCACTTGCGGCGCGCCGAAGGGTCGACGGAGGGGACGGATGGGGTTATCTTCCCCCGCCCCTTCGATCCGCGGAGAGCACGGGTCCGGGGCGAGGGCAGGGACATGACCGAGACATCCGGGATGGGAGCGGCCCCGCGGCCGGCGGCGGGGATGCGCGTGCTGCTGCTGGTGTTCCAGTGGCACCGGGGGGGCGGGCTGGAGGCCGTCACCTGGGAGGTGGCACGCAGCCTGGGCGCCCTGGGCGCGGCGGTGGAGGTCTGGAGCGTCCGCCAGTCCGGCGAGGTCGAGGTCGGCGGGATCGCCGCGCGCGGCCTGGCCCCGGCCGGCGGGCGCGTGGCCCGCTCCGTGGACGCGCGCTGGCTGTGGGAGCGGCGGCTGTCGCGGGCCGTGGCGGCGCACGCGGGCCGGGTGGACCTGGTGATCGCGGGGCACCCCTGGCTGCTCCCCGCCGTCCACGCCGGGCTGGGCGACGGCCCCCGCCGGCCGCGCGTGTGGACGTGGGCCTACGGCATCGACGTGTGGGGCGAGCCGGGGCAAAGGGTGGCGCCGCACCTGGCCTGGGCGGACCGCGTGGCCGCCATCAGCCGCTTCACGCGCGACCAGGTGGCGCCGTGGGTGCGGCCGGAGCGCCTGTCCCTGGTGCACACGCCCGTGGACACGGAGCTGTACACGCCGGGCTCCGTCCCGCCCGGCGCGGACGTGCTGGTGGTGGGGCGGCTGGACCGGGGCGAGCGCTACAAGGGGCACCCGGTGCTCTTTCGCGCCCTGGCCCCCCTGGCGGAGCGGCTGGGCCGGCCCGTGACCCTGCGCGTGGTGGGCGACGGCGACTGGCGCCCGGAGCTGGAGGCCGAGGCCGCCGCGCTGGGGGTGGCGGACCGGGTGGACTTCGCGGGGCGGCTCCCCCTGGCGGAGCTGCTGGACGCGTACCGCGGGTGCGGCGTGTTCGCCATGCCCAGCCGGGTGGACCCGCGCCCCCGCGGCCTTTGGACGGGGGAAGGGCTGGGCATCGTCTACCTGGAGGCGCAGGCGTGCGGCCGCCCCGCCGTCGCCAGCACGGAAGGCGGCGCCCCCGACGCCGTGCTCCCCGGACGGACGGGGCTGCTGGCGGATCCGCGGGACCCGGGTGCCGTGGCGGACGCGGTGGCCCCGCTGCTGGCGGACCCCGGCCGCGCCGCGGAGATGGGCGCCGCCGGCCGCCGCTTCGTGGAGGAGCACTTTTCCGTCCCCCGCTTTCGCGCTCGCCTGGCCGAGCTGCTCGCCGGGGGACGCTGACGCCCGCCGGCCCCGTTCGGTCGAATCGCTCGAACGGGGCGGCGTCCCGGGGAGGAGACGGGGAGGCCGGGGACCCATCGGCGCCCGCGGACCGCCGGCGGAGATCCATCCGCCCGCGGGGAGGAAACCCAGGCCCGGAGCGCACCCGGGGCATGACCATGATCCACAGGCCGTCATGAGCCTTTCGCAGCCCGCCGCCGCGCACCGCGCGTATCTCGCCCCCCCGGCCGCCCGGGCGCATCCGTTCCTGCGGATGCCCAACGTGGCGGCGGGGGTTTCGCTGCTGCTGGTGCTCCTGCAGCTGCGCGGCGAGACCCTGGGCGAGGTGGCGGCGCTGGTGGCCCTCCCCCTCACGGCCCTGATCGCCTTTGCGGCGGACCGGCGGTACCTGCCTGCCCTGCTGCTGCTGTGCATGCCCACCCTGGGCATCATCGGCGGCCGCGCCGCGGGGACCACCGCGCCCAGCCCCATGAATCCGTTCGTATTTCCCGAGGCGTCCACCTTCGTCGTGCTGGCGGGGGTGGAGGCGGGGGCGCCGCTGGCCCTGCTGCTCGCCGCCTTCGCGCGGGTGGCGGTGGAGATGCTGCGGGGGGCCCGGGCCTTTCGCGGCGTCGTTTCGCCGTGGCTGGTGACGGCCTTCTTCCTGGCCCTGGTCCCCGTCTTCATGGGCGGGCTGCAGGGGCAGGCCATGGGCTACAACCGCTGGTCCCAGGGAGTGCGGTCCATGCTGGTGGTCTCCGGCTTCCTGTGGGGGGTGATCGTGGCGCGCCGGGCGGACGGCGTGGCGGCCCGGCAGGTGGGGGTGCAGCTGGCCGGCCTGTCGCTGGTGGGCGCCGCCCTGCTGGCGGGGGGCCTCCTGCGCGGCATGCTCCTGTTCGTGGCCGTGGGGCTCGCGGGCGGGGTGATCCCCTACTTCGTCTCGCGCCGGCGGTTCGTGGAGGCGGGGGTGTGCCTGCTGGCCGCGGGGGTGGCGGCGCTGGGGATGACGCTCACGACGGCCGGCGAGGTGCTGCTGGCGCTGGGCTGCGTGTCGCTGGCGGCCCCCCGCTTCCGGGCCCTGGGGCGCTGGCTGCTGCGGGTGGGCATCCTGGCCGCCTGCGCCCTGAGCGGGGTGATGATCTGGGCGGTGATGCAGCTGCGGGGCAAGACGCTGCTGGAGGTGGCCACCCGCGAAGAGGGGCTGATGGCGTACGCCGTCTTCAAGCTCATGGGCGACCGCGGCCCCCTCTGGCTGGCCGCCATCGAGCAGATCACGGGCGGGCCGTTCCTGGTGGTGCCGGCCGGGCGGCCCCTGCGCCCCGAGAACTTCGACTACGGCGGGCTGGTGTACACCTGGGAGTTCGGGGCGCACAACTCCATCCTGGAGCTGCTGCGCAACGTGGGGCTGCTGGGCGGGCTGGCGGCGCTGGCCCTCATCGCCGTGGCCGTGCTCTCCGCCGTGCGCCTGCTGGTGGAAACGCGGGACGATGCCCTGCGCGGCGTGGCGGCCGGCTTCCTGGGCGTGGCCATCGTGGGGATGACGACCGGCAACTACCCGGTCTACGACGAGGGCTTCTTCCTCTGGGCCGTGGGGGGGATGCTGGCGGGCGCGCGATTGTACGTGCCCCGCCGCGACGACGCGGTCCCCGCGCCCGCCCTCGCGTCTTCCTGAGGAAAGCACCGGAGGCGGGGCGATGCGCGGGCTCCGTCCGCTCCTTCGCCCCGGCTTCGGTGGATCCGAACCCTTCGCGTGCGGCGCGCGCGCCCCTCGTTCTCCGGCCTTGGCGGGTGCGGCGCGGGTGGCGGGGCGTTACTTTGCCGCCGCGCAACCGCCCGGGACGTCCGGCGGGAGCGAAGCACGCTCCGGCGGGACCCGCCGGGCCGGAAATCCTGACCTCTTCGAGTCGTTTGGCATGACGCGCAGATCCCCTACGGAGCACCAGGCAGGCCGCCCCGCGTCCACGCGGGCCGCTGGCGCGGGAGGGGACGCCGTGACGTCCTCCCGCCCCCTGCGCGTGGTGGTGCTCACCCAGGAGGACCGCTTCTTCATCCCCCGCAACGTGGACCTCATTTGCCGCGAGCCGGGGATGGAGGTGCGGGCCATCGTGGTGCTGGACGCGCGCGGCTCCCTGACCAACATGCGGGGCCGCCTGCTGCGCTGGTTCGGGCCGCTCTCCCTGGCGCGGCTGGCCGTGCGCGCGGGGGTCATGGCCGCGCTGGACGCGGTGCAGCGGGTGTCCGGCGGCCGCCTTCCCGGGCCCCCGGCCAGCCTGCGCGCCGTGGCGCGGCGGCACGGCGTTCCGTTCTCGGTGGAGCGCGACGCCAATGCCCCGGACTTCCTGGCGCGGCTGCGGTCGCTCCAGCCGGACGTGGTCGTCTCCTTTTCCGCGCCGCAGGTGTTCCGGCGCGAGCTGCTGGAGCTGCCGGAACGGGGGTGCGTGAACCTGCACTGCTCGCTCCTGCCGCACTACCGGGGACTGCTCCCCAGCTTCTGGGTGCTGTACCACGGCGAGCCCCGCTCCGGCGCCACCGTGCACCTGATGGACGCGGGGATCGACGACGGCGGAATCCTGGGGCAGGTGGAGGTAGACATCCGCGGCTGCCGCACCATGGCGCAGGTGCTGGATGCCACCAAGCGCGCCGGGGGCGACCTCATGCTGCAGACGCTGCGGCGCATGCGCGAGGGGCCCGTCCCCGCGCTCCCCAACCCCGTGGACGCCGGGTCGTACTTCACCTGGCCCACGGACGACGAGGCGCGGGCGTTCCGCGGAAAGGGGCTGCGGCTGGCATGACGCGCGTGGCGTTGCTCTCCATGGACGTGGAGGATCTGCAGCACCTGGAGTACTTCCGGGGGCGCCCCCTTTCGGGCGGCGTCAGCATGCTGGACGGCGTCCGCCGCTTCACGGACGTGCTGGACGAGGCGGGGGTCCCCGGCACCTTCTTCTGGCTGGGCGACGTGGCGGCCGGGCGCGGGGCCCAGCTGCGGGCGCTCACGGACGCCGGGCACGAGGTGGCGTCGCACGGGCCCGACCACGCCCTGCTCACGGGGCGGGATCCCGGCGAGTGGGCCGACGAGCTGCGGCGCCACAAGGACGCGCTGGAGCAGGAGCTGGGCGCCCCGGTGCACGGATACCGCGCCCCCTGCTTCTCGATGGACCGCGCCAAGCTGGAGCGGATGGCCGAGCTCGGGTTCGCCTACGACGCCAGCTGGATCCGCTTCGACGCGCACCCCCTGTACGGGACCATGGACCTGACGGACTGGCAGGCGCTGGCGCCCGGCGTGTGGCGCGATCCCCGCACGGGGCTGGTGGAGTTCGAGGCCACCACCCGCCGCCTGCGGGGCCGCACCGTTCCCGTGGCGGGCGGCGCGTACTTCCGCTTCTTTCCCTGGGCGCTCACCCAGGGGCTGCTGCGGCCCCGGCTGCGCGAGGGCGGCGCGTACACGTTCTACATCCACCCGTTCGAGTGCTCGGCCGTGGAGGGGATCGAGTACCCGGCGGGGACCAGCGTGCCGAACCGGCTGCGCTTTCAGCTGGGACGGGGCAGCACCCTGGGCCGGCTGCGAAAGCTCATCCGCCTGCTGCGGAGCGAGGGGTTCGCGTTCTCCACCTGTGCCGAGGCGGCCCGTGGATTCGCCGGGTAGGGCCCTGGTCACGGGGGCCGGGGGCTTCGTGGGCACCCGGCTGGCGGCCGCGTTCCGGCAGGCGGGGTGGGAGGTCGTGGGCGTGGGCCGCGTGCCGGGCGAACGGGGACCGGGCGTGGACGTCACCGACGCCGGTGCCGTGCGCGCCCTGGTGGCCGCGACCCGCCCCCGCGTGGTGGTGAACCTGGCCGCCATCGCGCACCGAAAGCTGGAGGCGAGCGGCGCCGAAGTGTACGACGCCGTGAACCACCGCGGGGTGCGCCACCTGCTGGACGCTTCGCTGGATGCGGGCGTGGAGCGGTTCATCCAGTTCAGCTCCGCCTCCGTGTACGGCGAGGAGGGCCGCCGGTCGCCCGTGCGCGAGGACGACGCGCTCCGCCCCGTGGGTCCCTACGCGCACAGCAAGGTGCGGGCGGAAGAGGCCTGCCTGGCGGTGGACCCGGGGCGCATGGCGTGCGTGGTGCTCCGCTTTCCCGCCATCTACGCCGCCGACTGGCTGCTGGACGTGCGCAAGCGGGCGTACGTGCCCGGGCTGGGGGGACGGCTCCTGCTGGAGCTCTCGGGAACGTCCGCGCGCCACAGCCTGTGCGCCGTGGAGCACGCCGTGGCGTTCGCGATGCACATGGCGCACGGCGGCGCCGCCGGGGTGTACAACGTGGCCGACGACCCGCCGTACACGCAGGCCGAAGTCGCGCGCGTGACGGGTGCGCTGGACGGCGTTGTGCCGCGCGTGCGGGTTCCCGCCCTGGCGGCGGCCGTGCCCCTGGCCGCCACGCGCCTGCTGCCGGGCAGGGTGGGGCAGGTGGTGCGCTCGCACGCGTGGAAGCTGCTGCGGGGGCTGGTGCTGGACACCTCGCGCGCGGCCCGGGCGGGCTTCGTGCCCCGCCGCCGGCTGCAGGACCTGCTGCCGGATGGCTCCCCGGCGTAGCGGAACGCGGACGCCGTGTCCCAAATGGGGCCGGTCAGACGTTGAAGCGCCGCGGATGGCTCGAAAAGCCCCCGCGGCGCGCGCGCGTGCGTCCGGGAGGAGCGCCTGCGGGTGTAGCAGGCGCAACGGTGGCAAGAAGTGTGCAGCAGGGGCACGGTTGCCGGCGGGGCGAGTGACGGGGGTGGGGCCGGTCCGGCGCGCGATGCGGTCCGCGGTCGCGCCCCGCCGACGTAGGAACTCTCCCGTACCGGTGGCGGTGTCGGAACTCTGCCGGGGCCTGCCTGTGCAGGAAATGTCCCGGTGGGCCCGCGCGAATGCGTGCGCGGTGTGATCCGCCGCGTTACTTTCTACTCTCTGCGGCGTCAGTTGGCACGCGGGCGCGCGTGCCGGCGGCCGCCACGTTGTTTCTTGAGGAAGCGGAACTGAGACCCAGATGGTGAGTCTTCTGGCGGTATTTGCCGCGGCCGGCGTGGCGAGCTGGGCGGTGACGGGCGTGGTCCGGCGGTGGATGCTGGCGCGGGGGCGGCTGGACGTGCCCAACGAGCGCAGCTCGCACGTGGTGCCCACCCCGCGCGGGGGCGGGCTGGCCATCGCCGCCGTGGTGCTGGCGGGACTGCTGGCCGGGACCCTCATGGGCTGGCTGCCGGTCCGCGTGGGTGTGGCGCTGCTGGGCGGGGGCCTGATGGTGGGCGTCATCGGGTGGCTGGACGACTGCTACAGCCTGCCCGCCAAGCCGCGCCTGCTGGTGCACGTGGCGGCCGCCGCGTGGACCCTGGCCTGGCTGGGGGGCTTTCCCCGGCTGGACGTGGGCGCGGGCACCATCGCCCTGGGGGTGGCCGGGTGGCTGCTGGCGGGCGTGGGGATCGTGTGGGCGGTGAATTTCTACAACTTCATGGACGGCATCGACGGCATCGCGGGGGTCGAGGCCGTGGCCGTGGGCGCGGCCGGCGGCATCCTGCTGCTCCACTCCGGTGCCGCCGGCCTGGCGGGGATCTCGTTCCTCATCGCGGTGGCCAGCGCGGGGTTCCTGGTGTGGAACTGGGCCCCGGCGCGCATCTTCATGGGCGACGTGGGGAGCAGCGTGCTGGGCTACCTGTTCGCCGGGCTGGCCGTGGCGTCGGAAAACGCCGGGGCCGTCCCCATGCTGGTGTGGGTGCTGCTGCTGGGCGTGTTCGTGGTGGATGCCACGCTCACCCTGGTGCGCCGGGCCCTGGACCGCGAGGCGGTGTTCAACGCCCACCGCAAGCATGCCTACCAGCGGGCCGTCCAGGCCGGGTGGAGCCACGCGCGGGTCAGCACGCTGGTGCTGCTGCTGAACGGGGTGCTCGCGGCGCTGGGGTTCCTGGCCGTGCGCGTTTCCGGGCAGATGGCGGCCGTGGCCCTGGGCGGGCTGGGTGCGCTGGTGCTGCTGCACACGGGCGTGGTGGCCTGGGCCATGGCGGAGCGCGGCGCGCCGGACGAGGACGAGCACACGTCCGAGCCGCCCGTCCCCGTGCGCCGGCTGCCGGACCCGGCGCGCACCCCGTTCCGCGCCCCGTCCACCATGTCGCTGGACCGCGGCCGCCGCGCCGACGTCTGACGCCGCGCGGACCCGATCGCCGCCCCGGCGCGACCGTCGCGCCGGGGCGGCTTCGTTTCCGCCCTGGGGAGATGCGGCGGATGCGGGGCGGCGGGGGCGTTCAGGGAAAAATGGCGCACGGGCTTGACCGGAACGGCACTCAGGGTTACATTACCCCTCCTGTTCGTCAACGCACCGGTAGCTCAATTGGCAGAGCAGGGGACTCTTAATCCCAAGGTTGTAGGTTCGATTCCTACCCGGTGCACTGTCGCAAATGCGCGCGGGTGGTAGACGGTTTGTGCGCCCATAGCTCAGCTGGATAGAGCGTCTGACTACGGATCAGAAGGTCGGGAGTTCGAATCTCTCTGGGCGCACCTTCAAGGCGGTATCGTTGAGAAGTCGGAAGGGTGAAGGCGGACCGGTTCGCTCCTGTGGCGGAATTGGTAGACGCGCTAGATTCAGGATCTAGTGGGCGCAAGCTCGTGGAGGTTCGAGTCCTCTCGGGAGCACTGTCCGCCGCATGCCCTTCGTGGCACCTGCCCAGGTGCTGAAACTGGTAGACAGGCCAGACTAAGGATCTGGTGCCTTAACCGGCGTGGAGGTTCGAGTCCTCTCCTGGGCACTGATTGACAACACGGGTCGTGGGAGGCGAGTGAGGATCGCGGCGCTCCTTGCGGGCGTCGAGGAAAGTCCGAGCTCCACAGGGCAAGGGTGCCGGCTAACGGCCGGGCGTCGTGAGGCGACGGAAAGTGCAGCAGAAAGCAAACCGCCGATGGCCTTCGGGCTCAGGCAAGGGTGAAAGGGTGCGGTAAGAGCGCACCGCGCGGCTGGCGACAGGCGTGGCACGGCAAACCCCACCCGGAGCAAGGCCAAGCAGGGACGAGGAGCTGCCCGCTCCGCTACCAGTCCCGGGTAGGCTGCACGAGGCCGGCGGCAACGTCGGTCCCAGAGAAATGATCCTCCCCCGGTTCGCCGGGTGACAGAACTCGGCTTATTCGCCTCCTCCGATCCATCGTCGTATCCGGGTAGTACATGCGCGCTCGTAGCTCAGCTGGATAGAGCGCTAGCCTCCGGAGCTAGAGGTCACAGGTTCGAATCCTGTCGGGCGCATGTTTCAGCAAGAACCCCGCAACGGTCATCCGTTGCGGGGTTTTTGTTTTTTGCACACGGAACGCTCGTCCGCACTTCGGACACGATCCGGCTCTCGGGAAGAGATCGCAACGCAGGGCAGCAGAGGAACAGGGAAGTCCTCTGCCCCTCTGCGATCCGCTCGCGGCGATCAGCCGGCGGGGATCAGCACGGGCGCGTCGTCCGGGCCGGGGGCAGCGCCGAGCAGGACGCGGGCGCGGGCGGCGATTCGCTCCATCTGCGCCTCGCGCTCCAGCGCCCAGCCGGGAAGCCGGAGGGCGTTGTAGGTCAGCGCGGCGCCGCCCATGGCCGACAGCATCATGGGGAGAAAGACCGACTCGGACAGCGCGCCCGTGACGAACAGGAACAGCAGCATCACCACCGCGATCACCAGAACGGTGGTGCCCATGCGGTTCAGGCCCACGGCGTCGCCCTTGGTGGTGCCCAGCCGCAGGCGGTGCCCGTCGGGGGTGGGCTCCACGTACGCGTGCAGGTTGCCGTTGGTCCACTCGCGCACCTCGCCGCGCGACCCCACGCGCCCCCTCGCCCGGAAGGTCTCGCGCAGCTCGGCGACGAGCATCTCCCACTCGCGGTCCGTGGGCGCGCGCGGCAGGTCCACCGTGCGGCCCACGGAGACGGGCATTCCCAGGTCGCTGCGGCGCAGGGCCCCGCGGCGCACCTCCACGGCCGCGGCCGCCTGGGCGATGCGCTCCGGCGCCAGCCCCACCTCCACTCCGATGGCCTGCAGCTCCGCGAGCGTGAAGCCCTCCCGGGACGCGAGCGCGGTGGAGCCTTCGCCGGCCCGGGCCGTGGCCGCCGCCTCGAAGATCTCGGCGATCTCTTCTTCTCGGAACATCCGTTCGTCGGGCATGTCTCGCCTCTCTGCGCGTGAACCTCGCGACCCCATCCATCAACTGAACGCCGGCGCCTCCCAATCGCGGCAACTCGCGCGCCTGACGCCCGTACGTGGGAGAGACGCAAGAAGATTCCCATCCGCCGAAAGGCCGTCCGCGCCTGCCCGATCCCCCGCTGGATTGTGCATCCAGCCGCAAAGATGGACTCACACGGAGGGCACGGAAGCCACGGAGAACTGCGGAAGACAACAGATTGAATCACACAGAGGAACAGGGGTAACAGAGGACGGGGAAGTTCCCCTGTTACCCCTGTTCCTCTGTGTGCGCTTGCCGTTGTTGTTCTCTCTTGTTCTCCGCACCTTCCGCGTGAGCCATCTGGCGAAGGGGATTGGCGCGAGGAGATCGGGGGGGCGCACGGGCATCATCTGCCACGGCGCTGTTGTGACGCGCATCCACCGCGCTTCGTCAAAGGGCCTGCTCTTGATCTAAACCGTGTTCGCACTGTACATTGGGTGGTTTGTGCCAGGACCGGCGAGGCGCTGAAGGCCTTTGCCTGGACGGGCCCGTGACGATGCCGCGGCGCAGGGGCGCGCACGCGGGTCCGGGCTTTGCCACACAAATCATGGCCGCCGGGCCGCCGGATGCAACCGCAGGGGGATGCGTGGGGGAGCAGGGGGCAGGGAGCCGGGTGAACGGCGGAGGCAAAGCCGGGGAGCAGCCCATCGCGCTGGCGTTCGTGGGGGTGTTCGCGCCGGAGGGCGACGGGCCGGAGAACCCCGCATACAGCGCGGCGGGCGAACTGCTGCAGCAGCGCATCCTCCGCGGCCTGGAGGACGCCGGCGCGGAGATCTCGGCGGTCTTTTCCATGCGGACGGTCGCGTCGTATCCACGCACGCGCCGCCTGCTGTTCGGCCGGTCCGAGCAGACGGTGGGCTCGCGGTGGCGCGCGCGGTCCATCCCGTTCGTGAACCTGGGCCCGGCCAAGACGCTTTCGGCGGGCGCCACGCTGCTCCCCGAGCTGATGGCCTGGGCGTGGCGCAACCGGCGCCGGCCCCGCGCGGTGCTACTGTACAACGTCAACACGCCGCCGGGCGCCGTGAGCCTGCTGGCGGGGCGGCTTACGGGGACGCCCACGTTCGCCGTCGTCGCCGACATCCAGGTGCCGGGCTCGGGCTTCATCGAGAGCAACCTCCTGCGCCGGCTGGACTTTCGGCTGCAGATCCGGACGCTGCCGCTGCTGGACGGGCTGGTGGTGCTCACGAAGCGGATGGTGACGGACTTTGCCCCGCGCAGCCCCTGGCTGCTGGTGGAGGGCGGCGTTTCGGACGACACGACGGCCCTGCCGGCCGGCCCCCCGCGCGCGGACCCCGCGCCGGGCGAGCCGCCGGCCCCCGTGGTGTTCATGTACTCGGGGAGCCTGACGGACCTCAAGGGGATCCCGCTGCTGCTGGACGCGTTCGGGCGCGCGCGCGGCGATCACCTGCGGCTGTGGATCGCGGGGGGCGGGCCCCTGCTGGCGGAGGTGGAGGCGGCGGCCGCGCGCGATCCGCGCATCCGCTTCTGGGGATCGCTGCCGCACGCGGAGGTGACGCGCGTGTACGCGGACGTGGACGTGTTCGTCAATCCGCACTCCACGCGGCACGAGTCGGCGCGGTACCTGTTTCCGTCCAAGCTGCTGGAGTACCTGGCGTTCGGGCGGCCCGTCATCACCACGTGCAGCACGCCGGAAGTGGCCGAGGAATACGGCGAGGTGGCGTACGTGATGGAGCGCGAGGACCCGGCGGAGCTGGCCGCGCTCCTGGAGCGGGTGGGGGCCATGCCCCCCAGCGAGCGGCGGGCCCGCGGCGAGATGTGCCGCGCCCTGGTGGCCGAGCGCAAGACGTGGACACGGCAGGGACGGCGGATGCTGGACTTCATCGGCGGCATCGTGCGCGGCGGGCGCGCGGCGGTGCGCTGAGGGGCGGGATGGACACGGCGCGGCGCGGGCCCGGGAGGGCGCGCGGCCGGGCCCCTGGATACGAACTCTGACCAGGCCCTCGAGGCCGAGATGCAAATGAACGTTCTGGTAACGGGAAGCAGCGGGCTCATCGGCTCCGAAGCCGTGAGGTACTACGACGAGCGCGGCCACCGGGTGATCGGTGTGGACAACAACATGCGGCGCGAGTTCTTCGGTCCCAAGGGCGACACCCTGTGGAACCGGGACCGGCTGGCCGCCACCACGCGCGACTTTCGGCACTGCGAGATCGACATCCGCGACCGGGAGGCGGTGTCCCGCCTGTTCCGCGAAGAGGCCATCGACCTGGTGATCCACTGCGCGGCGCAGCCCTCGCACGACCGGGCGCGCGACATCCCGTTCCTGGACTTCGAGGTCAACGCCACGGGCACGCTCAACCTGCTGGAGGCCACGCGCCAGAACGCCCCGGACGCGGTGTTCATCCACGTGAGCACCAACAAGGTGTACGGCGACGCGCCCAACGAGCTGGAGCTGGTGGAAAAGGACACGCGCTGGGAGTACGCGCGGCCGGAGGACTGGCACGGCATCCCGGAGTCGTGCCGCATCGACCAGACGACGCACTCGCTGTTCGGGGCCAGCAAGGCGGCGGCGGACCTCCTGGCACAGGAGTACGGCCGCTACTTTGGCCTCAAGACGGGGATCTTCCGGGGCGGATGCCTCACGGGCCCGTCGCACTCCGGCGTGGAGCTGCACGGCTTCCTGTCGTACCTCGTCCACGTGGCCGTGACGGGCAAGCCGTACACGATCTTTGGCTACAAGGGCAAGCAGGTGCGGGACCAGATCCACAGCGAGGACGTGATCGCGGCGTTCCAGGCGTTCGCCGAGAACCCCCGTCCGGGCGAGGTCTACAACCTGGGTGGCGGGCGCGACAACGCGGCGTCGGTGCTGGAGTGCATCCAGCTGATCCAGGAGATCGGCGGGTACACGGTGGAGCACGCGTACGACGAGCAGAACCGCATCGGCGACCACATCTGCTATATCTCGGACCTGCGCAAGCTGCGCTCGCACTTCCCCAGCTGGTCGCTCACGCGCTCGCTGCGCGACATCATCGCCGAGATGATCGAGGCGGAAGCGGCGCGGCAGGGCGAGCCGGCCACGGCGGGTGTCGCTCCGTCCGCGCGCTGCGCCTGAGGGACGGGCGGCCGGCGCGGTGAGCCGGGACGGCACCGCCCGGTCGTAGAGACCTGATGGATCGAAGAACCCCCGCGCTGCGTCCGGCAGCGTGGGGGTTTTCGTCGTGGAGATCGAGGTGGCCACGGAAGCGACAGAGCGAATGAATTCGCCGCAACGAGCACACGAAGTCCGCCTGCGCGGACTGTCCGTCGCGGGCCGGGTGCCACGCGGGGTTGCGGCGGTCTTCATCCCCCAGGCCCCGCAGCATCGGCCGCGGGTGCACGGGGTCGGGGCCGCGACGCTGTTCATCCGCATTTTTTCGAAGAGGCATGCATCCGCCAGCAGGAGGGCGGAGGGGTGCAGAATCCACCTGATCGCGTCTGTTCGATCCCAGCATGCGACGGCGGCCCGCCTCCCGGTGGCGATTCGGCTGCGGCGCGAGGGCGGGGCGCGCAACAGACGCGATCGGGAAATGATGTGCTGAAACGTGGGCTCCCCCGGCGACGGTGGATGCCCGCGAAGGATGGACGACGGGCGGGAATCCGTCCGGGAAGGTGCGTGTCTTCCGGAGGGGTAGCAGCGGAAGGTTTTGCACGAGAACTGACGAGGGAAACGTCACCTTGTGCGCGGCGGGAAACGTGGATATCATCGTACGCCTCTCCTGCCGCAGACGGCGCCGGATCCGGCGCCCGGACCTCCGAAGGTTCCGCATCTCTCCGCAATTCCCGCTTTGCAACATCCTATGAGCGAACGCCGCGGCGCGCATGGCATGCGCCTGTTTCCGCTGCTCCTCGCCGGCGCGCTGGGCTGCGGCGGCGACGGGGGAACGGACCCCGATCCCAAGCCCCAGCCGACCCCCGTGGCCACCTCGCTGGAGGTGTTCCCGGACAACGCGTCCATCCCGGACGGCGAGTCGCGGCTGCTCTCCAGCATCCTGAAGGACCAGACCGGCCAGGTGATGCAGATCCCGGCCGGGAGCGCGCTGGAGTGGACGAGCGCGGACGCCGCCGTGGCCACGGTGGATGCCAGCGGCAGCGTCCTCGCGCAGCGCCCGGGCGCCGTCTGGGTGCGCCTGCGCCTGGGCACCCTGGCGGACTCCGCGCGCGTGACCGTGACCGCCGTGCCGCGTCAACTCGCCGCCGTGGGCGCCACGCAGCGCGCCGGCATGGCCGGGAGCCTGCTGGCGGACAGCCTGGCCGTGCGCGTGACGGACCGGCACGGCACCCCCATGCCCGGCGTGACCGTGGCCTTCGCGGCGACGGGCGGCGGGGTCGCTACTCCCGCCACCGCCGTGACCCGGGCCGACGGGACGGCCCGATCCGCGTGGCGGCTGGGGACGAACGCCGGGCCGCAGATGGCCACCGCCACCGCGGCCGGGCTGACGGGCTCTCCCGTGACCTTTACGGCGGACGCCACGGTCCCGGTCCCCGGCAGCGTGGACATCACCCCCGTGTTCGGAACGGTGAACGTGGGCGCCGCCATCGCCTTCGCGGCCGTCGTCCGCAGCACCGCGGGGGACGTGATCCCCGGCGCCAACACGGCCGTGACGTTCTCCACCCCCGGCACCAACGTGAACGTGACGGCCGGGGGCACCGTCACGGGCGTGACGCCGGGCGTGAACCGCGTCATCGGCGCCCTGGGCGACCTGCGGGACACGTCGCTCGTGGCCGTGCTGGGGCCGTCCAGCGTCCTGGCGACGGCGTTCTCCAACGGCTCGCCGTACGCCACCGCGCAGCGCGGCGACACCGTCCGCATCCCCGTGGTCCTGGATGTGTCGCGCCCCAGCCCCACGGGCGCCCTGGGCTCCGTGCAGCTGGAGGTGGTCTACGACCCGGCCGTGCTGGACTTCGTCCGGGCCGACACCCCGCTCCCCGGCTCCGACGGGAACCTGCGCGTGGCCGGCCGCTACGCCATCGCCTACGCCGGGACGCTGCCGCTGGGCACGGGCACCATCCGCCTGGCCACGCTGGTGCTGGTGGTGCGCGGCACGGCCGCCGCGGGCGCCGTGTCCCCCAGCACCGTGCTGTTCACGGAGAATCCGCGGAGCACCGACTTCACGCCCTTCTCCGCCCCCATCATCGTGCACGGCCGCGTGCACGTGCCCTGACGCCCGCCGACCCTACAGGAGCGATTGCAATGAACCGAATGAAGACGCGCGCCGTGGCGGCCGGGCTGCTGGGCCTGCTGGCCGCCTGCACGGACGTGCTGCCCACGGAGCGGGAAGCCGCCCCCGCGCCGGAAGTGCCGGGCGCGCTGCCGCCGGGCGTGCACGCCGTGGTGGTGGTGGCGGCCGTGGCGGCGGGAAGCCCGGCGGAGGTGCAACTGCACCTGCGCCGCCAGGGGGTGGAGACGCCCCTGGCCAGCTACCAGGGCGAGCTGCGCTACGACGTGGAAAGCCTGACGGTGACGGGCGGGTCGTTCCCCGCCGGCGTGGCGGGCGCGTGGAACGAGGTGGAGCCGGGCCGCATCCGCTTCGCCGCCGCCTCGCTGGACGGGCTGCCGGGGACCCTGGCGCTCACGCTGCAGGCCACGCCCCGCGGCGAGATCGGCGAGACCGCGTTCCAGGTGCAGATGGAGGAGCTGGTGGGCGCAGCCGCCTACGAGAACCTGACCCCGCGCTTCGTGCAGCGGGCGCATCCCCTGTTCTCCCGCGCGCCGCTGGACGGGTCCGCGCCGCTGGACTAATCCGGACCGCCTGGATCGATCCCGATCCGCTGGATCGAATCCGGAACCGCTGGATCCAATTCCGGATGATGTCGGACCGATCCTGGAATCCGCTGGATCCGATGCCGGATGAGGCCGGATCGATCCTGGAATCCGCTGAATCCGATGCCGGATGATGCCGGGCGCCGCTGGACCCAGCGCCCGGGCCGCGACCTTCGCACCTTCCATCGCACCTCCGATGAGCCGTTTCACCGTGATCCGCCCCCTCGCCTGCGCGGCCCTGCTGCTGGCGGCGCGCGCGCCCCTCGCCGCCCAGGACGTGGTGGAGGCCGGGCGCGTGCACGGCATCGCGCCCCCCGCCCGGACGCTGCAGCAGCTGCGGCAGGACCCCGGCGCCTTCGAGTTCCGCCGCGCGTGGCGGCAGAAGACGGAGCGGGTGCGGGTGCAGCGCGCGGCCCTGGAGCGCCGCCAGGGGCCCCGGCTGTCCGTGTCGGCGCTGGTGGACGCGCAGGCGGCCGTCACGGGCACCCTGCGCGTTCCCGTGCTGATGGGGCTGTACGCCGGCACCCCGGCGCCGTACCCCCAGGCGCAGTACCAGGCGCGGCTCTTTGGGCCGCAGCTGTACTCGGCCCGGAGCTACTACACGGAGATCTCGCGGGGAGTGTTCACCCTGGACGGCACCGTGTCGCCCTGGGTGCCCCTGCCGCAGAACGCCGCGTACTACGAGCCCGTGGCCGGCGGCGACAGCTTTGGCCGCGCGGGCGAGTACCTGCTGCACACCCTGCAGGCCGCCGACGCGGGGATGGACTTCGCCCAGTTCGACAACGACGGGCCCGACGGCGTGCCCAACTCGGGGGACGACGACGGCTACGTGGACGCCGCGGCGTTCGTGTATCCCGCGGAGGGGATGTCGAGCGGCGGGACGGGGATCTGGCCGCACCGCTGGACCTACAGCGCCTGGTGGGGCGCCCCGTACGTCACGGGCGACGCGGCCGCGGGGGGTGGATTCATCCGCGTGGACGACTACCTCATCCAGGGCGGCCTGGACCACGACGGCGTGTCGCTGATGCAGATCGGCACCTTTTCGCACGAGATGGGGCACGCGCTGGGGCTGCCGGACCTGTACGACACCTACTCCGGCGACGGAACGTCGCAGGGGCTGGGCGAGTGGGACCTGATGGGGAGCGGCAACCACCGCCGGCAGGACGCCCCGGCCCACATGGGCGCGTGGAGCAAGGACTTCCTGGGGTGGGTGAACGTGGAGACGGTGACGGCCACGCGCTCCGCGTACACGCTGCCGCAGGTGTACACGGGGGGGACGGTGCTGCGCTACGACCTTCCCGGCACCCGCGAGTACTTCCTGATGGAGCACCGCGCGGCCGTGGGCTCGGACCGCAACCTCCACGGCCCGGGGCTGGTGGTGTACCACGTGGACCCCGTGGTCATCGACTCCACGCGGCAGTTCAACCGCGTGAACGGACACCCGCGCATGGGCGTGGCGCTGGAAGAGGCGGACGGGCGCGGCGACCTGCTGGGCGGCCTCAACCGCGGCGACGCCGGCGACGTCTTTCCCGGCCTCTCGGGGCGCGCGACGTTCGGCGCCGCGGGCACGCCGGACTCCCGTGGCAACGGCGGCGCGGCCTCCGGGCTGGAGCTGCGCAACATCACGCTGTCCGCCGGGGTGATGGGCTTCGACTTCGTGGTGCTTCCCCTGCTCACGGCGCCAGCCGGGGTGACGCTGCGGTCGCGTGGCGACACGGCGGCCACGGCCACCGTTCCCCTGGGGATCAGCGGCGCCGCGGGGGCCGGGTTCCGCGCGCGGGCGGGGCGCCCCTGGCTCACCGTCTCGCCCGACACGGGCGCGGCGCCGGGCACGCTCACGTTGACGGCGCGGCCGGCGGGGCTCGCGCCGGGCGTGCACCGCGACACGGTGCACATCACCTCCTCCGCCACGGGCAACAGCCCCCTGAAGGTGCCGGTGGAGTACACGACGGTGGCGGGCACGCTGGCCCTGGGCGATTCCGTCGCCGGCCGCATCTCCACCGTGGGCCGTCGCGACACCGTGTTCCTGGACCTGCGGTCGGGCGACTGGATCGACATCGGCGTCTTCGACGCGGGCGCACCCCCGTTCGCGCCCACGCTCACGCTCGTGCCCCCGTCGGGTTCTCCGCAGGGCATGGGCGTAACGCAGACGGGCGGCTTCGCGGGCGTGCGGCGGGGGCGGATCGTCACCCGCAGGCCCATCTTCGAGACGGGAATGCACCGTCTGATCGTGGGCAGCACGGCCGGCACGGGCGACTACGTGCTCAAGGTGCGCCGCGCGGGCCCCGTGCCCACGACGGCCCCCGTGACGCGCATCCACGTTCCCGTCGCGCTGAACGGGACCACGGGCAGCGACACGGTGTGGGTCTACAACGCCGGCACGGGCTCCTCCACCTTCACCGCCACGGCCTCGGGCGCGGACTGGCTGTCGGTGGCCAACGGCGGGGGACAGCTCCTGGCCCCCGCCGCCGCGGACGGACCGGCGGGCGACGGGGCCGCGGACGCGGAGCCCCTGCGGCGGCCGGGAGCGGCTGCGTCGCTGTCCGCGGACGCGGACGCGGACGCGGAGGCGCCGCGGCCGGAGGCGCCCGTGCCCGGCGCGCACCCCGTCGTGCTCACCGTCACGCGTGGAAACCGCACCCAGGGCGACCACGTGGGATACCTGGTCACGCGGCTCCCCGACGACTGGGCCGGCCCCGCCGTGACGGAGGTGCGGATGCGGGTGTACGAGTCCGAGATCACCTTCGTCACCCCGCATAAGCTGCCCCGCTTTCCCGTTTCCGTGGCCGTGGCGCCGGAGGGGGACCTGGCCGTGGTGCTGGCCGGCGGCGAGCTCGTCCGGATGGACCCGCGGACCGGCGCCTACACGCATTGGGCCGTCGTCGGCGGGTCGCCGACCTGGGGGCTGGCGTTCGGGGCCGACAGCGCGGCCTACGTGGGGCGGTCCCAGGGGGTGGTGCGGATCTCCCGCGCGGGCGTGGTGACGCCCGTCTTGGCCGTGACCGGCGGGGTGTACGACGTGGTGCTGACCCCCGCCGGCGACCTGTTCGCGGCGGCGGACGACGGGCTGTGGCGGGTTTCGCGGGCGGGCGCCACCACGCGGCTCACGTCGGAGCTCACCTACGGCGTGGCGTACAGCGCGGCGGACGGGATGATCTACGCGTCCTCGAACGGAACGGCCATCCGGCGCGTGGATCCCGCCACCGGCGTGGTGGGCACCGTGACCCCGTCGGACGGGTCCATCCAGCAGCACCTGGAGATCGGCGCGGGGGGCGCCCTCTACGGCCGCACCTACTTCCTGGACCACCCGGACCTGCGGCGGATATCGGCGGACGGGCAGCTGCAGCGCTCCTGGTGGACGCCGTCGCCCATCCGGCCGGCCATGTCGGCGCTGACGCCGGACGGCACGATGTACGGCGTGGCGGGCTACCACATCTTCCGGCTCCAGATGGAGGGCGCGGTTTCCCACGCGGCCGGCGACGTGACGGGCGACGGCGCGGTCACGGCGCAGGACGCGCTGGGCGTGCTCTCCTCGGTCGTGGGCCGGGCGCTGCCGGACGGGTGGACGGCGGCCTGGGGCGACGCCAACTGCGACGGCCAGGTCACGGCGCAGGACGCGCTCATCATCCTCTCCCACGCCGTCAGCCGGGACGTGTCGCAGTTCTGCGTGACGCAGCCGCAGCCGTGAGGCGGCTCCTCCGGCTCGCGGGGGTGGTGGGCCTGGGCGCGTGCGTCACGCCCGGCGCCCATGCCCCTTCGCCGGGGCCATGGCCGGAGGCGTACCACGGCGTGGTCGTGTGGATTGCCCCGGCCGCGGACACGGTGGCCGTCGCGTTCCGGCCGGAGTGGCGGCGGACGGGGGCGGACTCGGCGTGGACGTTCGCGCGCGCCGGGGCGGGGGAGGGATGGGCCCACGGGCGGATGCAGGGCGATTCGCTCGTGTGGGGGCTCGCCTCCATGGCCGGCGACGCGGGAACGGTCGCCGAGTTCGCCGGTGTGCGGGAGGCGGATGGCACCGTGCGCGGCTGCCTGCGCCCGCCGCGCCGGGGATGGGCGCCGGATGCGCCGGGGCCGCGCGCCGCGTTCGTGCTGCGCCCCGCCGAATCGTCCGCGCCACGCGCCGCCGACGCCCCCGTGGACCGCTGCCGCTGAGTCCCTGAAAACCGCACGTTCCGGGACGACGCGCGACTGTCATTCCGAACGAGGAACGAGTGAGGAATCTACCCGCCCATGGCAGGTGCCCCGCGTCGTTCCGGACCTCATACCAAATACGGAAAAAGATTCCACGCAGAGCAGCAGAGAGGCAGAGGAACAGAGAACTCCTCTGCGGCTCTGCGGCTCTGCCCCTCTGCTGCTCTGCGTGAAATCCGTAAATCAGTAAGACTTCAACAGTCACTCTATTTGCGGATCTGGTATCAGCCCTCCGCATCCCCGCATCCCCGCATCCCCGCATCCCCGCATCCCCGCATCCCCGCATCCCCGCATCCCCGCATCCCCGCGTCTCCGCGTCTCCGCGTGAGGCGGTTTGTTTTCTCGGATTCGGCACGAGATTGTCATTCCGAACGAGGAACGAGTGAGGATCCTCTCGCCCGTCGCACATGCCCCGCCTCGTTTCGGATCCCATCCCGCGCCTTCGCCGGCCGCCGCGCGGAGGCAGCGTCCGCAAACAGACGCGATCGGGTGATGATGTGCCGCGCAGGGTTTCCGCCCGTTGGGCAGATTGCCTGCTCCGCAAATTTTCGATACGAGCCTCAGGCCGACGCCCCCGCCGTCACCCCGGCATCGCGCGGCACCATCGATCGAAAAACGTCGATCGAGAGACGTCGATCGGGAGACGTCGATCGGGAGACGTCGATCGGGAGACGTCGATCGCGAACGATGGACATCCAACGAGAAAGCCTTCGCATCCATGCACGGATGCGAAGGCTTTCATCGTACTCCGCGCGTCCCGCACCGTCCCGGTCGGGACGTCAGGTGTGCGTCAGACGCAGCAGGCGTAGCGGGTGGGCGGATACGCCACGACCGGCGTTTCTCCGCGCGACGCGGCGCCGCAGGTCGGTTGCAGGCTACAGGTGCCTTCGTTCGCGTGCGCCGTGCCCCGCACCGGTGCCTCGGCGCCGGCATCGAAGCTTTCCACCGTCAGCCCGTCCAGGTCCAGCCGAAGCTTCTGCATGGTGCCTCCCGCGTAATGGGTAGCCGTCCCCGGCCGGCGGTGCGCTGACCGGCGCATTCATTAAACGACGTAATGCGAGAAATGTCAACCGGGCCGCGAGGCCGGCGGGGTCCCGCTCCATCCATCGGTTCCACCAGGCCCGGCAACCCCTCACCCCGCGGCCGCGATGTCCAGGATGGCGCGGATGGTGGATTCGCCGCGGTCGCGGGCGTACCAGCGCCGCACGTCGCGGTAGATGTCGTCCACGGGGCGCAGGCCGGCCTTCTTTTCCGTCAGCACGAACTCCTGCAGCTCCGCCGGGCGCGGGCCCCACGTGCCGGCGACGCTGAAGTCCGGCCGCAGCACCAGCGCCATGGGGATGGACCGGGCCCCGTTGGTGAGGAACGCATCCATCAGCTCCGGGTTCTCGTCCCGCTTTACCACGCGGATCTGCATCGTCGGCAGCACCTCGGCCATGCGCGCCATCACCGGCACCGTGTTGCTGGCGTCGCCGCACCAGTCCTCGCTGATCACCAGCATCCGCCACTCCCCGCCGATCTCCGCCGCGCGCTCCAGCGCCCACTCCGGAACCACCGCCCGCGCGTAGACGCCACGCCACAGGTCCTCCAGCTTCTGCACCTCCCCGTTGAGGTAGTCTTCCCACGTGAACGCTTTATCCCAGTACGTCCTGAAGTCCAGGTCGCTCATCTCGCCACTGCTCCTTGGATCCGAAAAGACAGGAGAACCGCCGCGCATCCATAAACCCGTCCGCCCGCTTCGGTCCGTCGTCCGGGAGGGCGGATGGCGGGGGCGGCGGACGCGCGGGACCGGCATCCAACTCTCCGTCCCGCAAACACTTGCCTCGAGGGATGGCGACGCGGCGAAGGCGGCGCGGCGGGAGCGGTGGGCAGCGTTCTTGCAATCCGGAGCGGACGACGGAGACGGCCCGCCGGGGCGACCTCAGCCACACTGCAACCAGCCAGATCATGATCAGCAGACAGGATCTAGAACGCCTCGTCCAGCGGCATAACGGCGGCAAGCCCGTGCTGTCGCTCTTTCTCGACATGTCGGTGGACAGCAACAACAAGCGTACCCACCAGGTGTTCCTGGGCCAGAAGCGCGCCCAGTTCGAGGAGCTGGACGGCAACCGCCCCATCCCCAACGGCAACGGGAACGAGAGCGGCATGGGCAGCCTGTTCGAGCGCGTGCTGGCGTGGATCGACACGGACTTCCAGGAGAACAACCGCGGCGTGGTGATCTACGCCGAGGTGGACGGCGACTGGTTCGAGGCGCTGCAGTTCCCCGTCCCCGTGCAGAACCGCATGGTGGTGGCCGACCGGCCCTTCATCGGCCCGCTGGCGCAGGTGCTCAACAGCTACGAGCACTACGGCGTGATCCTGATGGACCGCGAGCACGTGCGCATCCTGAGCGTGTACCTGGGCACGCTGCTGGACGAGCTGGAGTTCCGCGGCGACCCGCTCTCGCCCACCACCAACCACCACGTGCAGGCCGGGGGCTACTCGCACAAGCGCTTCCAGCAGCACAAGCTGGAGGAGATGCGGCACTTCTTCCGCGACTTTTCCGCCGAGGTGGAGCGCTTCGTGGCCCGCTACGGGCCCAAGCACCTGGTGCTCATGGGCACGGACCAGAACGTGGCCAAGTTCAGGGAGTTCCTGCCGCAGCAGCTGGCGGAGATGATCATCCACACGGGCCCCGCGCCCGTGGACGGCCCCGCGTCGGACATCCTGGCGCGCCTGGAGCCGCACCTCAAGCAGGAGCAGGAGCGGGGAAGCCAGGAGCTGCTGGAGCAGGTGCGCGACCGCACCGCCAACGACTACCTGGCCACGGCCGGCGTGCAGGGCACGCTCACGGCCCTGCAGGAGGGCAAGGTCGACACCCTGGTGGTGGCCCGTGACGGGCAGATGCAGGGCGCGCGCTGCACCCAGTGCGGCTTCGTCTTCGTGCGCGACGTGAGCAAGTGCCCGTACGACGGCACCGAGCTCATGGAGCCCGTGGACGTGCTGGAAGAGATGGTGCGCCTGGCCGAGCAGCAGGGCGCCGACATCCAGTTCGCCGACGCCAACGCCGTCGCCGACCTGCGCGGCGCCGCGGCCCTGCTGCGCTTCTAGCGCACGCAGCCCAACGACCGAACGCGCCGCCGGCGATCACTCGCCGGCGGCGCGTTCGTGTATGCGAGGCGGATTGGGTCACCGGCCCTGCGGCACCTCGTCAGCTGCAGATGGAGGCGCCCCAGCAGGTCTCGTGCGTCTGGCAGTTGCACTGGGTGTCTCCCGTGCAGCCGCACGTTCCCGAGCAGGTGTCACCGGTGTTGGGGCACGTACCGCCACAGGTGCCGTAGCACGACGCCTGGCACGTATTGCACGTCTCCTGCGTGCAGTACCTTTCGCAGCTGCCGTAGGGGCTCACGCACTCCCACGGTTCGCTGTAGCCGGCGACGGTGCCGCGCTCGGGCTCCGCGTCCACGGCGTGGAACGAATCCACCTGCAGCTGGTCAACCGTCAGCTTGAGTTTGCGCATCTGTCCTCCCCGGTAGGGTGGATGGGTGTTGGAGCCTGGAGAAGCATGAACGTGAAAGCGGGGAACGGCCCTCCCGCGGCCGCTCCCGCTCCCGGTGCGCTCGTCACATGCAGTACGCCACGTTGGGACACGTTTCCCACGTCTGGCAGTCGCAGGCCGTGGCGGCCGTGCACCCCGCCGAGCAGTTGCACGTGCCGTTGCAGCTGTTGAAGCAGGTGCCATAGCACGATCCAGCCGTGCCGCAGCCCCCGCCGCACGTACCCGCGTCCCCCGTACAGCCGGCATTACACGTCCCGAAGCACGATTCGTCGGCGTACTCCGTCCATTCGTGGGCGGGCACGGTTCCCCGCACGTCCGCGCCGCGGGTGGCGTGGAACGACTCCACCTGCAGGTCGTCGAGCGACAGCTTGAGCTTGCGCATCAGGTTCCTCTCTCTGGGGTTCGATGGGTGATGAGTCCGGCATCCGTGCAGCAGAGGTACGGGGAGGCCGCCGTCGCCGACGGCACCGTAACCCCTGACCTGTAACCTGTAACCTGTAACCTGTAACCTGTAACCTGTAACCTGTAACCTGTAACCTGTAACCTGTAACCTGTAACCTGTCCCCCGCAGTTCAGGCGCAGATCCCCGCGCCCGGACACGTCTCCCACGTCTCGCAGCCGCACACCGTGTAGCCCGTGCCACTTCCTCCCGTGCCGCCGCTTCCCCCCGTCCCGCCCGTCCCTCCGGAGCCGCCCGTGCCCGTGCCGCCGCAGCCGCCGTTGCACGACTCAAAGCACGATTCGTCCGCGTACTCCGTCCAGGCGTGCCCCGGCACCGTCCCCCGGCGCGCCTCCGGGCCCGAGGCGTGGAACGAGTCCACCTTCAGTGCGTCCAGCGAGAGCTTGAGCTTGCGCATGTAGATCTCCTTTGGAAGGAAGCAAGTGCGCGCCCGCGAACGGGCAGCCGCCGAAGGGCGGCCCCGTCAACATGCTCAATCGGTCGGGAAAAGGAAAGGTCTAGCACCAGGGAGGATGGCGGAGCACCGGCTTCGTTCCCCGTGTGCTACGGGGGCAGATGTGACGCGGGGGCGGGGCGCGTCGTCTGTCGGGCCCCGCTGGATATATCGTATACGACGCAAATCTTGACACCGCGCCGTTTCCGCCCCAACGTACCCCCGATCTCCCCACAACAGATGATTCTCACCGCTATGCCGTCATCCGTACTGGACGTGGACGCGCGTGACCGCCTGCGAGCCGAGCTCGAGGGGCTCGAGGGCGTTCTGCGCGCCGTCGTCGACGAATCGCCCCTGCGCGTCTGGCTGGTCTGCGAGCGCACGGAAGGGCCCACCGAGATGCTGGTCCGCAGCATCCTGGCGCGCAACGGCCTGTTCGCCGCCGACGCCGAGGTGAACATCTCCTACATCCCGGCTCCCGAGCCGCGGCGCCGCGTGCGCTTCGTCTCCTCGCGCCTGGCCACGCCGCGGGTGGGGCGCGCGCGGGCGGAGGTGGAGCTGGAGTGGGGCGGGCAGACCTTCGCCGACGCCGTGGAAGGCGAGACGGGCAACGCCATGGAACTGCGCCACGCCGCGCAGGCCACGCTGGGGGCGCTGGGGGGCATCCTGAACGGGCGCATGCAGTTCACGCTCGTGGGGATCAAGAGCTTCCGGGCGTTCGACACGGACGTGGTGGTGGTGCTGCTGCGCACGGACAACGTGAACCCGCTCATCGGCGCGTCGCTGGCTACGAGCGATCCGTACCGGTCCGCGGCGCTGGCCGTGCTCAACGCCACCAACCGCGTGCTGGGCAACTACCTGTCGAACGTCGACAACTCGTAGGGTTGCCTGGACGTCCGGGGATTCTTGTGAAGGGCGAACGGCGGGTGCGGGCGTGCCCCTCCGCTGCGCTCCGGGTCGGGCTGCGCGCGCCGTAGGCAACGATACAACCGTTGCCAACGGCGCCGAGCCCGCTCCACGGGCGGACAACGATACTGCCGTTGTCCGCCCGTTCCGCGTTCTCGGCCCTGCGGGCGCGCATCCCTCACGCAACGGCGTCCGGACCGCCGGGTCCGCGCGGGGGTCCTCACCCCCCGGCCCCCTCTCCCGTACACGACCTCTCGGCACCCTCGAGTGCCTGCCCCGTACGGGAGAGGGGGAGACCTTCCGTCGCGGCACGACGCTCTGCCACGGTAAAGGCACCGGACCGCCGGGTCCGCGCGCGGGCCTCTCCCGTACATGATCTCTCAGCACCCTCGGGTGCTTGCCCCGTACGGGAGAGGGGGAGAGAACCTCGCCCGCGCCCCGGGACTGTCATTCCGAGGGAGCGCGACGGGCACCTGCCCGGTGTACCGCCTGTCGAGCGACCGAGGAATCTTCTCCGCCCGCGCTGGTGCCCCGCTCCCGCGCCGAACCTCTGCCCACGAACAACCCCTCCCCCGAAGTTGGGAGAGGGGTCGCCGGCCGTCGCGAGGAACGAGCACAAGGCGGCGGGGGAGAGGGCTCCCGTTGAAGACGAGCGTCACTCCGCCGCTCCGCACCCACTCGCCCTCCGCCGAACCTCATCCCCCCTCCACCGATCCCCATCCCCCCCAAACCAGGTCGCCCCGCCGGCGGCTGCCGGACGGGGCGACGGGTACCTGCGGGGACGGGCGGCGGATCTACCAGCGGGCCCGCTTGCCCTTGCCCAGCACCATGGCGACGTACCCGTTGTTGGGGTCGACGCCGCTGCGCAGCAGCTGGTCCACGCGCTCGGGGCCGCGGTTGTAGGCCAGCAGGGCCAGTTCCATGTTGCCGTTGTACTTCACCACCAGCGTGCGCAGGTACCGAAAGCCGATGCGCAGGTTGGTGTCGCGGTCGTACAGGTCCTCGCGGTTCACGCCGGCCTTGAAGTAGCGGGCCGTGCTGGGCATGAGCTGCGTGAGCCCCACGGCGCCCACCGGGCTCACGGCGCGGCGGTTGAACTCGCTCTCCGCCCGTACCAGCCCAAAGGCCACGTGCGGGTCGATCCCCTCCGCCAGGGCGATGTCCTCGATGCGCTCGGCCAAGTCCGCCGGAATGCCGAACCTGGCGGAGTTCTCGAACACGCGCTTCAGGCGGTCGATCTCCACGCGCTGAAGCTCGATGGCACCCTCCGGCGCGGCGACGCCCAGGCGCTCCGTCCACTGCACCACCACGCCGGACTCCGCCGACTTGGCGCCCACGAAGAAGGCGGTCAGGCACAGCGTCAGCGCCACAGCGGCGACTTTCGCCGTCATGGAGAGGTCCCAGCGATGTTGTTTGCGGGCCTCGACCTCGGCCTGCAATTTCAGGATCAGTGACTGCATGGATGTCTCCAGGGGTGTGCATGGGTCGGCAACCCAAGGAGCAAAGGGTATGCCGCCTCACCCCTTTTCGGGGGCATTCCAGGCCCCGCTGCGCCCGCCTTCCTTGCGCAGCAGGCGTACGTTTTCGATCACCATTCCGCGGTCGCGCGCCTTGCACATGTCGTAAACGGTGAGCAGCGAAATCGTTACGGCGGCGAGTGCTTCCATCTCCACCCCGGTCCGTGCGTCCACTGTAACGGTGGCCGTCGCGCGGATTCCGGGTAGAGATTCGTCGGGCTTGACATCCACCTCCACGGAACTCAACGGGATGGAATGACACAGGGGGATCAGGTCCGGGGTCCGTTTGGCTCCCATGATTCCCGCCAGCTGGGCGATGACGAGCACGTTGCCCTTGGGCGTGTCGCCGGCCACGATGGCGGCCAGCGTTTCCGGCGCCATGCGGATGTGCCCCTCCGCCACGGCGATGCGACGGGTGACGGCCTTGTCGCCCACGTCCACCATGCGCGGGCGGCCGTGCTCGTCCAGGTGCGTAAAGGAGTGCTCGTCGGTCATCGGATGGGTGGTTGGGACGGGTTTCGCGGACGGTGGGACATCCGTGGGATGGTGCCGCAAACGGATGGCGCGTCAAGGGGGACGGGAGTGCGGAAGTGCGAGAGTGCGAGAGTGCGAAAGTGCGGAAGTGCGGAAGTGCGGAAGTGCGGAAGTGCGGAAGTGCGGAAGTGCGAAAGTGCGAAAGTGCGAAAGTGCGAAAGTGCGAAAGTGGGTCGTGCCAAGCCGGGTGATGTTCCCGGAGGCGGGCATCGGGCCCGGCGATTGAAATCGCGGCAATGAACCCGCGATGTCGGCCTTCGCCGACAGGTCCGGCGCGGTCGGTGCCGTGGGATACGCGGAGGCTCTCACGGTTGTGTCCAACGCGGACTCCGGATCCGGAGCGGTTGAAGCCCCGTTCGGCGAGCGCCAGCGAGCCTAGACGGGGCTTATGGCTTTCCCAGCGGCGGATTCATCCGCTCAGGACGGAACGCGGCCACATCCGCGTGATCTCATCCACCAGGATTATCTTCCGCACTCACGCACTCACGCACTCACGCACTCACGCACTCACGCACTCACGCACTCACGCACTCACGCACTCACGCACTCACGCACTCACGCACTCACGCACTGACGCACTCACGCACTGTTACTTTCGCACTCTCGCACTCTCGCACTCTCGCACTCACGCACTGCCGTTCATCACGTCAGCGCGCGCCGGATGCCGCCGAGCAGGCCGGCCAGGATGAGCTGCGGGTTCACGTTGCCGCCGGCCATCTCCTGCGCCTCCTGCACCTGCAGGATGGCTCGCGCGACGCCCTCCGGCCGCACGCCGGGACGCGCGGCCAGCTTGCGGAGCAGGGCCTCGTCGCCCCCCGCCGCGTAGGCGACGGTGTCCGGCGCGCCGGCGGCCACGGCCATCAGGTCGCGCAGCCACAGGGACAGCGCCTCCAGCGTGCCCGTGAACTCGCCGCGGGCCCCTGCCGGCGCCACGGCGTTGGCAGCCGCGAACCGCGCCGCCTCGCCGTCCGCCAGCGCCGCCGTCAGCAGGTCGCGCCCCGTCTCGCGCAGCCGCTGCGCCGTGCCCGCACCCCCCGCCCCCGGCGTCAGCCGCAGCGCCCGCCCGATGGCGCCGTCCGCGATGGCCGCCAGCGACGCGGCCTCGCCCTCCGCCATCTTGATCTCGCGGAGCAGGAAGGCCTTTACGTCGTCCGTGGACAGGCGCAGCAGGCGGATGGGGAGCACGCGCGACTTGATGGTCGGCAGCAGGGCGCCCGGGTTGGACGAGGTGAGGATCAGCGTGGTGTCCGCGGGCGGCTCCTCCAGCAGCTTGAGGAACGCGTTGGCCGCCTCGGGGCTGGACTCCTGCGGTACCATGGCCTCCGCGTCGCCCACGACGAACACCTTCAGGCGCCCCACGGACGGCTTGAGGCCGGCCAGGCGCTGCAGGTTCTGGATGGTGCCCATGAAGTACGCGGGCGCCTTGTCGTACTGCGGCACGTGGTGTGGGTTGGCCCGGCGCGCCTCCAGCTCCGCCCCGCGCGCCTCCTCCAGCTTGTCGCGCAGCTTTTCCGGCGTGGCCGCGTCGGGGCGGGGCAGGGGAAAGAACCAGTGGACGTCCGGGTGCTCCAGCCGGTCGATGAAGCGGCAGCTGCGGCACACCCCGTCGGGCCCGTCCGGGCCCGGCGACTCGCACATGACGAGCTGCGCCAGCCACATGGCCACGCGCTCCTTGCCGATGCCGGCCGGCCCGTGCACCAGCAGCGACTGCGACAGGTTGCCCGCGCGCGCCGCCGCCGCGAGCATGGCGAGGGCGTCCGCGTGGCCGTAGACGGGAGGGAGCGGCATGGACGGCGGCAGGGAATAGGGAGTAGGGAATAGGGAATAGGGAATAGCCTGAGAACCCCGAACTGCGGGTTACAGGGGACAGGTTACAGGGGACAGCCTGCAACGGCAAACCGCCGGCAGCCAAGTCCCGTAAAGCAGTTGAAGCCCCGCACAGCCGCGAAGGCGGCTGGGGCGGAGCTTATGGCTGTCCCAGCGGCGGATTCATCCGCTCAGGGCTCCCGGCTCACGCGCCGGCACTCATCCACACAGGCGCCGTCATCCTGCACCGCCACGATCTTCGTCCCCCCGCGCGAGAGGCCGCGGTGCAGGCCGCGCAGGCGGACTTCGTGCAATTGTAGCGGCGAATTCATTCGCTCGGCAGGAGGACTGCCGCGGCGGCTGGATCCAATCCCTCCTCCGTTACTGCCCGCGGCTCACGCGTGACCCGCGCCGAATCCGTCCGCCGTTACTTTCGCACTTTCGCACTTTCGCACTTTCGCACTTTCGCACTTCCGCACTTCCGCACTTCCGCACTTCCGCACTTCCGCACTTCCGTCCCGTCCTACCCCCGCCGCCGCAGCCACGTCACCGGGTCCACGGCGCCGCCGCCGGGCTCGCGGATCTGGAACTCCACGTGCGCACCTTCCGGCGTCCCCTCGCCGCCCACCGTGCCGATCACCTGGCCCTTCGTGATCTGCGTGCCCGCGCGGACGTTGATGTCCTTGAGGTACAGGTACAGCGAGTAGTAGCCGCCGCCGTGGCTCACCACCACCGTGGGGCCGTAGCCCTCAAACGGCGCCGCCATCTCCACCGTCCCCGACTCCACCGCCCGCACCGGCGACCCCGCCGCCGCGCCGATCCCCACGCCGTTGTAGCGGATGGTCGTGCCGTTGCTCTGGGTGGCCCGGCCGAAGCGGTAGACCACGCGGCCGCCCACGGGCCAGTCCAGGTTGCCCAGGTCCGCCGTGGTCATGCTGGACGGGGCGGCACGCGCGGGCGCCGGACGCGTTCCCCCGCTCGCGGCGGCTGCGCTGGCGGCGGCCGCCCGGCGGCGGTCGGCCTCGCGGCGGCGGCGCTCCAGGTCCGCGATCACGCCCGTCATCCGGCGTTCGTCGCGCGCCAGCGACTCCAGCCGCGTGTTCGTCTGCCGCTCCGTCGTGCGCAGCTCCGTCAGCGTCTGCCCGCGCGAGGCGCGCAGCGAGGCCAGCGTGGCGTTCTCCTGCGCCCGCTCCGCCTGCAGGTACTGGATGTCGGCCAGGCTGCGCCGCAGCTCGTGCTCGCGCATCTCCAGCTCCCGCGCCAGCTCCGCCACCTCCGTCACCAGCCCGCGGTCGCGCCGGGCCACGATGTACAGGTACTTGTAGCGGTTCAGCAGGTCGCTGAACGAGTCCGCCGTGAGCAGCACCTGCGTGCTGTTCATGGGGCCCCGCTTGTAGATCTCCCGCAGGCGCGTGTTGAGCTGCGTGCGCTTTTGCTGCAGCTCGCCCTGCGTGGCGATCATCTCCGCCGTCGTCTCGTCGATCTTCTGGGACGTCTCCTCCAGCTGCACGTTGATCTCGCGCAGGAGGGACGACGAGACCTGCTGCTGCCGCTGGATGTTGCGGATCTCCGCCGACACGTCGCCCACGCGGCTGCGGATGCGCGACAACTCGCCCCGCAGCTGCTGGCGCTCCTGGCGAATCTGCTGCAGGCGGCGCTGGCTTTCCGTGATCTGCCGACCGGGGTCCTGCTGCGCCCGCACGGCGAACGGCAGCACGGCTACCCCGGCCAGCAGCAGCCCGATCCCGATCCGGCGCAGGGTACGCATGGGCCTCACACCGACTGCAGGTGGCGGCGCACGGCGATCAGGCTGCTCACCAGCCCGAACGCCGTCCCCGCCAGCACGGTCAGCACGATCCACTCCGACGGCAGCCACTCCACGGCGAACATGGTGTTCCCCAGCAGCGAGTAGGTGGCGTACGTGAGACCCGCCGCCAGCAGGCCGCCCATCAGCCCGCTCGCCAGCCCCTCGATGAGGAACGGGCGCTGCACGAAGCCGTCGGTGGCGCCCACCAGCCGCATGATGCCGATCTCCTCGCGCCGCGCGAACACGGTGATGCGCACGGCCGTGGCGATGACGATGGCCGCCACCAGGGCGAACGCCCCGCCGATGACCATGGCCACGCCCCCCGCGATGCGGCGCAGCATGAAGATGGTGTTCAGCCAGTCCCGCCCGTAGCGCACGTCCTCCACGAACGGGTAGGCCTGGATGCGCTTGGCCACCCGCTCCACCTGGTCGGGGCTGCGGCTCCCCGGCTTCATGCTCACCTCGAAGCTGGCGGGGAGGGGGTTGTTCTCCAGGTCGCTGAAGACGTCCTTGAACTCCTGCATCTCCGCCATGGCCGTGGCCAGCGCCTCCGTCTTGGTGACGTGGCGCACCTCGGCCACCTGCGGCAGGGCGGCGATCTCGGTCTTGGACGTCTCCAGCTGCGCCGCCGTCATCTCGTCCGTGAGGTACGCGACGATCTCCACCTTCTCCTCCACCTTCTCGATGGCGCGGCGGATGTTGAACGCCGTGAGCCCAAAGAGGCCGATGACGAAGAGGGCAAAGGCGATGGCGATCACGGACAGCGCCGTGAGCAGGGGCGTGCGGCGAAAGGCGGCCAGGGCCTCGCGAAGGGCGTACGGCATCAGACGCGCTCCGTTTCCAGGGCCGCGGCCGCCGAGTCGTACACGATGGACCCCTGCGCCAGCTCCACCACCCGGTACTCGGGATGGGCGCGGACCAGGGCCAGGTCGTGCGTGGCCATGAGGATGGTCATGCCCATGGAGTTGATCTCGCGGAACAGCTCGAAGACGCCCTTGGCCGCCCACTCGTCCAGGTTGCCCGTGGGCTCGTCCGCCAGCAGCACCAGCGGCTCGTTGGCCAGGGCCCGCGCCACGGCCACCCGCTGGCGTTCGCCGCCGGACAGCTCGTCGGGGCACGCCCGCGCCTTGTGCGCCAGCCCCACCTGCGCGAGCAGGCGGTTCACGCGCGGGGCGATGGTGGAGCGCTTGGCGCCCGTGACCTCCAGGGCAAAGGCCACGTTCTCCTCGGCCGTGCGGTCCCGCAGCAGGCGAAAGTCCTGGAAGACGACGCCCAGCTTGCGGCGCAGCTGGGGGATCTCCCGGCGGCGGATGAGGTTGGACGAAAAGCCGGATACGCGCACCTCGCCCGCCGTGGGGAGGTCCGCCATCTGGATGAGGCTCAGCACGGTGCTCTTGCCGGCGCCGGAATGGCCCGTGAGGAACACCAGCTCGCCCTTGTTGACGTGCAGCGTCACGTCGCGGAGTGCCGTGCCGGAGCGCGGATACTCCTTGTAGACCGATGTAAGCCTGATCACGCGAGAACTTCCGCGGGAGGGAGTTATTGCAAGCGCGGATTGCGGAAGAATTTAGTCCCGTCCGGCCGCCCTGTCAAAGCGTTGTGCAAGGCGCACGGCCAGGAGGATGGCTTCCTTCATGGACGACGGGTCCGCCACGCCCGTTCCGGCGATGTCCAGCGCCGTCCCGTGGTCCGGCGACGTGCGCGGAAACGGCAGCCCCAGCGTCACGTTCACCCCCGCGCCGAACGCCGCCGTCTTGAACGCCGCCATCCCCACGTCGTGGTACGGCGCCACCACCGCGTCGAACTCGCCGCGGACGGCGCGGGTGAACACCGTGTCCGCGGGGATGGGCCCCCGCGCGTCCACCCCCGCCTCCGCCAGCGCGCGCAGGGCCGGCTCCACGATGCGCGCCTCCTCGTCCCCGAACAGCCCTCCGTCCGACGCGTGCGGGTTCACGGCGCACAGGGCGATGCGGGGCGCCGCGATCCCCCACAGCCGCCGCAGCCCGTCCGCCGTCAGCCTCGCCTGGCGCACGAGCAGCTCCGGCGAGAGGGCGGCCGGCACGTCGCGCAGGGCCAGGTGCGTCGTGGCGAGGACCACGCGCAGGGGGCCGCCCAGGGCCGTGCGCTCCGCGGCCATCATCATCACCACGTCCGCGGCGCCCGTGAGCTCGCCCAGCATCTCCGTGTGGCCGGGGTAGTGCCAGCCGCCCGCGCGAAACGCGTTCTTCTCGATGGGCGCCGTCACGATCCCGTCCACCTCGCCCGCCAGCGCCATCTCCACCGCCATGCGGATGGCCTCGCCCGCGATGCGCCCGGCCGCCGCGGCACCGTCTTCCGCCCGCCACGCCCCGGCGGACACGTTGCCCGTGCCCGGCCGCAGCAGCGCGTCCGGCCCCACGAGCACGAACTCCGCGGCGCCCGCGATCTCCCCGTCCGCCAGCGCGCCCGCCGTCACCTCCGGCCCGATGCCGCGCGGGTCGCCCAGCGTGATCGCGATGCGGGGGCGGCGAGTGGAGTCGGTCATGCGCGCACGGGGTCGGCGTGGACGGATCGGAAGTGGCTGCGTGTGATGCGGATGATGGGCCGGCGGAGGGATGCCGGCAAGTCGCGGCGGGGTTCGGCGCATCCCCGGTTTGCGCGTGGCCCGTGCCGGAACGAGACGACCGGATTGCTGTTGCGCCTTTCCGAGCAGCCCTCACGGACACGAGAAGGCGAGCCGGAGCAGGGCGATCAGGCGGCGCGGCCGGCGATCGCCTCCAGGTCCTCCGCTTCCTGGTAGAGCGGGTTGAAGACGGTCAGGCCGCGATCCCGGGCCGCCTCTGCAAGCCCTCGGTCGGCCGTGACGAAGACGAGCGGCGATTCGCGGTCGTTCCGTTCGAGCATCGCCTGCGCCGTGACCAGGTGGATCGCATCCGCCGCGCCGATGGAATACTCCGGGTGAGTCCTCAGCAAGTCAGCCGCTGCCTCCACTTCCTCGTCCGTCACGGGAAGGATGGTGAACCCGGGACGGCTGAGGTCGCGGCGGAAGGTGTCGACCACCCGTGGGTGCAGTCCGTAATAGTGCGCCTGGTGCAGCGTCTTGCCGCGCGCGTACTTGGCGAACGCGGAGATCACCTCCGGCTCGATGAGGCTGGAAACGACGAAGCCGCCCCAGCGGTCGAAGCGGCTCGTGATCTCCCGCATCCTGCGGGTGCTCTCGCCTTCGTGCAGGTAGCGCTTGGCGAGAGCGCACGCATCAAGGAAGAGGGGCATGGTTCGCGCGGGTGGAAGCGTTCGCCCGGAAGACCCTTCGGAATGCCCCGGCAATGCGCTGCCCGAGCCGGTGCCGCATGCCGGGAGGTGGATAGAAGAATGCCTCCGGGATCTCGGACATCGGCTCCCCAGAGTTACCGATGCGGATGTTGTATCCGGCGGCCCTCATCCGCTGCACCCACGCCGGCTCGGCTGGCGATCCTTCAGTCATATCGAAAAAGCTCCTTCGAGAGGTGCGTGCTCCGATCTGCACGAACGCTACCGCGGTTTCGAATGCTTGTCAAGAGCGTAAACTTCCGTGCCGCGGCTGTCGCAAACGGCGCGATCCGAAGCTGCTCCATGCGGTCTGGTCCGGACGCGAAACGACCCTCGCCCGAAGCCGGAAGAGGGTCGTTTCTGGTCGTCATCCATCCCCAAAGCCGCCGTCAGAACGCGTCGTCGCGGAGCTTTTCGTCCTTGAGCACGCGGTACAGGTCGCGGGCCGCCTTCTTGGAAACGCTCTTGCCGGGGAGCTCCAGCAGCTCCACCTCCAGCAGCCGCGACGGGTACTTCACCTCGATCCGCCGCCCCGCCGCCACCGTGTCGCTGGGGCGGGCGCGCCTGCCGTCCAGCATCACCGCCCCCGCCTCGCACGCGGCCTTGGCCTCGCTCCGGCTCTTGGTCAGGCACAGGCGGTGGAGCAGGACGTCCACCCGCAGCGGCTCGGCCGCCGGCGTGCTCACATCCGCACCGAGACGTAGGTGTCGCGGCGCAGGTCCTCCAGCAGCCGGTCCAGCAGCTTTTGCTCGCGGATGGCCTGCACGATGCGCTCGCGCTGGTCCTCGGGCGTGTAGTCGCCGGCCGTCTGGCGTGCCGTCACCCGCAGCACGGCGAACGCCGGGGTGGGGCCGTTCTCCACCTGCAGCGGGCCCGCCACGGCGCCGGGCTGCGCGCCTTCCAGCGCGGAGAGGAACGCGGGGGGCAGGCGGTCCAGGGGCACCTCACTCTGGAACCGCGCGGCGTCCGGCGTCTCGTAGCGCGCCGCCAGGTCCGGGGCCGAGGCGCCGGCGCGGATGGCCGTGGCCACGGAATCAGCCCGCGTGCGTGCCCGGTCGATGTCCGCCTGGGTGATGTCGGGGCGGATGAGGATGTGGCGCGCCTGCCGCTCGGGGCCGCGGGTGCGCTCCAGCTTGATGATGTGGAAGCCGAACTCCGTCTCGATGACGCCGCTGGTCTGCCCCGGCCGCATGGCGAACACCACCTGGTCGAACGAGCGCACCATCTGCCCCTGGCGGAACCAGCCCAGGTCGCCGCCGCGCTCGCGGGTGCCGTCCGTGCCGTAGCGGCGGGCCAGCACCTCGAAGTCGCCGCCGGCGTTGAGCTCCGCCAGCACCTGCTCGGCCGTGCGCAGCGCCGCCGCCCGCGCCGAGTCGCCCGGCAGGGGACGCACGATCACCTGCTGGAACGAGACGGAGGCCGGGCGCGTGCCGAAGCGCGCGCGGTTGGCCTCGAAAAAGGCGCGGATCTCGGCGTCGCTCACGGCCGGGGGCGCCATCTGCGTGGTGGCCTGGCGGATGTAGCGCTGCACGAGCGTCTGGTCGGCGAACTGGCGCGCCAGCTCCGTGCGGTAGCTTTCCGGCGTGCGCCCCGCCTCGCCCAGGGCCGCGGCAAAGGCGGCCTCGGTGGGAAAGCGGCCGCGCACCTCGCGGATCTGCTCGTCCACGGCCAGCTGGATCTCTTCGGGGGCCACGGTCAGGCCGCTGTTGCGCGCGGCCTCCAGCAGCAGCAGGTCGCCCACGCGCTCCTGCACCATGTCCTGGAGAAAGCGGTCCATCTCGGGTCCCGCGGCGGGGACGGGCTGGCCGCTGGCGCGCACCTGCTCCACGAACAGGGCAAGGTCGGAGCGCAGCAGCACGGTGTCGCCCACCACGGCCACCACGCCGTCCCACAGCTGCTCGCCGGGCTGGGCGTGTGCGGGCCGCGCCGCCAGGGGCGCGGCGGCGAGCGAAAGCAGCAGGACGGTAGCGGTACGCATGCGGTTCACGATTGAGGTCCGGTATCGATCCATTCGCGCCGGCGGAACGGGTCCGCCGGCAAGAAACGCCGGCCGGGGGCAAAAAGGCCGCCCCCGGCCGCGCGAGTTATATCCTGTTGCCGGGGCTGAAGTTCCAGGGCCCCAGTGCCAAGTAACAAGTCCCAGGTGCCAAGGGTAGGAGATCCCGTCCTTGGCACTTGGCACTCGGCACTTGTCACTTTCCCTTACGGAGCCTGCGTCTCGCCCTGGGGCGTCGGCGCGGGCTGGGCCGGCTGCGGCTGGCTGGGCTGCGGCTGGCCCTGCTGCGGCTGCGGCACCGGCTGCCCGCCCTGCTGCGGCATGGGCATGGGCTGGCCCTGCGGACCGCCCTGCGGCATTCCGCCCGGCACCTGCCCGGGCTGGGGCTGCGGGTTGGCGGCGCGGATGGCCTTCATCCGGGTCACCACGCGGTCGAACGACTCGTCGTTCACGTCCGCGCCCTCGTAGTACTTGCGCAGCGCGTAGCCCAGCTTGCCCAGGGGGCGGATGGGACGCTGCCCCGCCACGGCCTCGCGCATCAGGTTGCGCACGGCCTCCTGGATGGCGCCGTTGCGCGCCTTCTTGTTCTCGGGCCACTGGCGGCCGCCCAGGCCGGACATCTGCAGCAGCTGGCGAACGGCCGTGCGGGTGTCGGTGTTGATGCTGTCCACCACGGCCGCCGGCAGCGTGAAGTTCTTGCGGCCGGCCTCGGCCAGAAGCACCTCGCGCAGGGCCTGGTCCTCCAGCAGGCCGCGCAGCTGCTCGTCCTGCGCCGTCTTGATCTGCTCGCGCTCCTGCGGCTGGGCGCTCTGCATGAGCTCCGCCAGCTCGCCCGCGTTCAGCTCGCCGCCCTGGAAGGTCACCAGCTTGCGCGCGGCGGACTTGCCGCGCAGGGCCAGGTCGTCCTCGCCGGCGAGCTCCTTGACGATGGCGATGGCTTCCGGCTGCACCTGCAGGTTGCTGGACTTCTTGAGCGAATCGACGTACGTGCCCACGGCCTTCTGGCGCGCCTGCTGCACCGCCTGCTGGCGGAACATGGCGCGGTTCTCGGCCATGGCCGTCTGGCGCCGGTCCTCGACCTTGATGATGTGGTAGCCGAACGGCGTCTCCACCACGGGGCTCACCTGGCCCGGCTGCATGGCCAGGGCGGCCTCTTCGAACTGGGCCACCATGCGGCCGCGGCCAAACCAGCCCAGGTCGCCGCCGCGCTCCTTGCCGCCCGGCTCCTCGGTGGTTTCGGCGGCCAGGGCCGCGAAGTCTTCGCCGGCCGCGGCGCGCGCGCGGATCTGCTCGGCGCGCTGCTTGAGCTGCGCGGTCTGCGCCGGGGTGGGCGCGGCGGCGGCCTGCCCCTCGGCGCCCGGGGGACGAAGGAGGATGTGGCGGGCCTTGACCTCTACGCCCGGCCCCTCGGTGTTCCACAGCCGCTCCAGCTCGGCGTCGTCGATGGTGGTGTCGGGGCGGACGGCGGTCTCCAGGTAGCGGAAGACCGTCTGGTCCTCGCGCTGGTCCTCGGCGAACTTGTCCAGGTCCAGCACGGCCAGGGTGCTGTCTTCGGCGGCGGCGGTGGCCAGCAGGGTGTAGTCCACCCACAGCTCGGCCAGGGCACCCACCACCTGCTTGTCCTCGGGGATCTGCGGGTTGGCGGCCAGCAGCTGGGCGGCGTCCTCCACCTTCAGCTCTTTGCCGGCGGCCTTGGCCACCACGTCGGTATGGGACGTCATGGCGCTGCCGAAGCCTCCGCACGCCGCCAGGGCGAGGGGTGCGGCGGCCAGCGCCCAGCGGGACAACTTCATCACGTTCTCCGGAACCGGGTTGATGGGAAGTGCCGCGCCGGGGCCAAGGGGCCGCGGCGCGTTGAAACAAGGGGAATACCGGCGGTGCTGTCTGGTACGCGAAGGTACGGAATCGCGCTGATACCCGGCAGAGAGAAAGAAGTGCCTAGTTCCTAGTGCCAAGTGACAAGTGCCTGGTGGATCACTCTTCTACTGGGCACTTGGGACTGGGCACTTGGAACTTCTTCTCTCTCCTCATGCCGCCCGGGCCGGATCCGCCGCCAGATCCCGCAGCGCCGCCACGAGCGTCGTCAGGATGGGCTCCGTGCCGTGCCGCGTGAGCGTGAGCGACAGGGGGAGCGCGCGGCGCACCTCCACGCTGAACTGCCACGCCTGCAGGGCCTTTTGCAGCGCCTGCATCCGCGGCACCACGCCCTGCCGGAAGTTGATCCGCACGTCCCAGGGGCGCACCAGGATGCGCTCGATCCCCAGCTCCCCGCCCAGAAGGCGCAGCGCGGCCGTCCCCAGCAGCGTCTCCACCTCCTCCGGCGCGGGGCCAAAGCGGTCGCGCAGCTCGCGGCGCACGGCGTCGATGCCGGTGAGGTTCTCCTCGCGGCTCAGGCGGCGGTAGAAGTTGAGCTTCTGCGCCTCGTCCGGGATGTAGCTGTCGGGGATGAGGGCCGTGCCGTCCACCGACGCCTCGGCCAGCCGCTTCTCGGGCGCCTTGCCGTCGCCCTTCATCTGCTTGATGGTGTCTTCCAGCAGGCGCAGGTACGTGTCCAGCCCCACGGCGTGCACGAAGCCGCTCTGCTGCTGGCCCAGGATGTTGCCCGCGCCGCGCAGCTCCAGGTCCTTGAGGGCGATGCGGTATCCGCTCCCCAGCTCCGTGTAGTGCTCCAGCACCCGCAGCCGCTTTTCGGCGTCCTCCTGGATCTCGTCCGGGACGAGCAGATAGCAGTAGGCGCGGTGATGCGAACGTCCCACGCGGCCGCGGATCTGGTACAGCTGGCTCAGGCCGAAGTGGTCCGCGCGGTTCACGATGAGCGTGTTGGCGCGCGGCACGTCCAGGCCGCTCTCGATGATGGCCGTGGCGCACAGGATGTCGAGCTCCCCGTCCAGGAAGTTCGTCATCACGTCCTCCAGCTCCTTTTCGCGCATCTGCCCGTGCGCCACGCCGATGGCCGCGTCGGGAACGAGCTTTTGCACCCGCTGGGCCACGGCGCCGATGGTCTCCACCCGGTTGTGGACGAAGAACACCTGCCCGCCGCGGTCCAGCTCGCGGCGGATGGCGTCCTCCAGGATGGCGTCCGTCCACGGCAGCACGTGGGTGATGACGGGCTGGCGGTCGCGCGGCGGCGTCTGGATGAGCGTCATGTCGCGCAGCCCCAGCAGGCTGAAGTGCAGGGTGCGCGGGATGGGCGTGGCCGTCAGCGTCAGCACGTCCACCGTGCGCCGCAGCTGCTTGAGCACTTCCTTGTGCTTTACGCCGAACCGCTGCTCTTCGTCCACCACCATCAGCCCCAGGTCGCGGAACTTGACGTCGGACGAAAGGAGGCGGTGCGTGGCGATGACGATGTCCACGTCGCCGTTGGCCAGCCGTTCGACGACGCTTGCCTGCTCCTTGGCGGTGCGGAAGCGGCTGAGCGCCTCGATCTTGACGGGAAAGTCCGCCAGCCGCTCGCTGAAGGTGTGCAGGTGCTGCTCGGCCAGGATCGTCGTGGGCACGAGGACGGCGACCTGCTTGCCCTCCTGCACGGCCTTGAAGGCGGCGCGGATGGCGACCTCCGTCTTGCCGTAGCCCACGTCGCCGCAGATCAGCCGGTCCATGGGGCGCGGCGACTCCATGTCGCGCTTCACGTCCTCCGTGGCCTGCCGCTGGTCGGGCGTGTCCTCGAACAAAAAGGCCGACTCCATCTCCCGCTGCCACCGCGTGTCCGGCGCGAACGAGTAGCCCTTTTCCGCCTGCCGCGCCGCGTACAATTCCAGCAGCTCGGCCGTCATCTCCTGGATGGCCTTCTGCGTCTTGCCCTTGGCGCGCGACCAGTCCTTGCCGCCAATGCGGTGCACCTTGGGCGGCGGCGCGTCGTCGTCGCGGTCGCTGTCGCTGACGTAGCGCTCGATCAGGTCCACCCGGTGCACGGGCACGCGCAGCAGCTCGCCGCCGGCGTACTCGATCACCAGCGTCTCGAACTCCTCCTCGCCCACGCGGACCCGCTCCATCCGCCGGAACTGGCCGATGCCGTGGTCCATGTGCACCACGTAGTCGCCCGGCTTGAGGGCGGCCACGCTCTCCAGCGCCGCGCCCCCGCGAAACCGGCGGCGGCGGCGGATGCGGCGGGAGCGGCGAAAGATCTCGTGGTCCGTGAGCACCCGGAACGGGGGCTCGCCGTCCGCCAAAAAGAACCCGCCCGTGAGCGAGCCGATCCCCAGCTCCACCGTCCGCGCCACCTTGAGCTCGTCCAGCAGCTCCTGCAGGCGCTCCAGCTGCCCCTGGTTGTCGCAGAGGATGAGCGTGCGCTCGCCGCGCCCCGACGCCGTCTTGAGCACCTCGCCCAGCCGCCCCATGTCGCGGTCGATGGGCTCCGGCGGCAGCGCCCGGAACCGCGCCACGTTGGCCACCGGCTGCGACCCCGCGTCTTCCACGAAGAGCTGCGGGAAGGCCGCCAGCCGGTTTTCCGCGTCCGCGGGGGGAAAGAAGAGGCGGGCGGGGGGCTCGGGGCGGGTGCCGCGCTTCGCCTCGGCCTCGTGCAGGCGCTGCACCTCGGCCCAGGTGCGCTCCAGCTCCTGGCGCGTCTGCCCGCCGTGCAGGTGGACGACGAGGGTGTCTTCGGGGATGTAGTCCAGCAGCGACCGCCGCTCGCCGTCCGTGGAGGGCGCCGCGTGCTCCGAGGCGGGCTTGCCGTCGCCGGAGATGCCGTCCGCGGACTTGAGGTCCACGGGAAGCAGCTGCAGGTGGTCCACGGCGCGGACGGAGAGCTGGGTGAGGATGTCGAAGAAGCGGATGCTCTCCACCTCGTCGCCCAGCAGCTCGATGCGCGCCGGCTCCGGCGTGCCGAAGCCGAACACGTCCACGATGCCGCCCCGCAGGGCGAACTGCCCCACCTCCTCCACCGTGGCCACGCGCTCGAAGCCCATCTCCTCCAGCCGGCCGGACAGCTCGGGCAGGCGAAGGACGTCGCCCTGCTTGATCTCCAGCCGAAGGTCCCGCAGGCCGTCCACGGCGGGGGACAGCTCCTGCATGGCGCGCGCGGTGGTCACCATCAGCCGGGCGCGGCCGCTGAGCAGGGCCTCCAGCGCCTCCACCCGCGCGCCGCCGATCTCCAGGTGCGGCTCGCCTTCCTCGTACGGCAGCGACTCGCGCTGGGGGTAGAGGAAGATGCCGTCCTCGCCCAGCATGGCCTCCAGGTCGCTGGTGGCCTGCTCCGCGTCCTCGGGCCCGGACGTGACGATGAGCCACATCCGCTCGGGGCGGGCGCGGTGCAGGGCGGCCAGCAGCGTCATGGGAGACGCGCCCGCCAGACCCGTGGCCAGCGCGCGCTCGCCGGCGCGCGGAAGGGCCGCGGCCAGCGTGCGGAACGCCGGCACGGTCTGAAAGCTGTCGATCAGCAGGGGATGGGGCACGGCTCCGACTTCGATTCCATTCCCCGGTCCAGTGCGGCGGCCGGGCAGTTCTGCGGCGTGGGGCCGGACGTGAGCGAATCCGAAAACCTACCGCGGGGGATGGAGATGCGTCAACGGGCGGGGGTGGAACGGCGGGTTACGGGGGACAGGTTACAGGTTACAGGTTACAGGTTACAGGTTACAGGTTACAGGTTACAGGTTACAGGTTACAGGTTACAGGTTACAGGTTACAGGTTACAGGTTACAGGTTACAGGGGACGGCGTTCGACGGCCGCCCCCCCCGGAACCCAACTGGTGCACCGGCTTTGCGGCGCGGCCGAAGAATCTGGTCGCCACCGCGCATGGACTCGCCCGCTCGCCGTGGAAGGTCGTGCACGGATGAGTCTGTGCACCGGGGCAACCAGATTCTTCGGCCGGCGCCATCCCGTCACGGGACGGATCCGGCCGGCGCCGACCTCAGAATGACATCGCGGGCGGGGCAAAAGAACTGCAATCGCGTACGAAACCCGCTTTAGCTGCCCGGGGAGGGACGTTCGCGCAGGCCGGGCGCCGCGCCGCCGCCCATCGGCCTGGTATGCCGGGCGAGGCGGGACGTGAGCTCGGCGTGAAGCTCGTGGAAGGGAATGCGGAGCGCGTTGGACGAGATCACGATGGGGCTGCCGCACATCTTCACGTTGGCCCGGTTGAGCGCGCGCTTGAGCGGATTGCCCCTGCCGACGTACTTCTGCGGATCGGCGACGAGCACGACGAGCAGCTTCTGGCCGCTGATCTCGAGGACGTGCGCCCCTCTGAGGTCGGACCACGGGATGAATCCGGCGGCCACGCCGCTCGAGTTGTCCACGAGGCCGGTCGGGCCCAGGACCAGCCCCGGGCGGCGGTCGAACATCTTGACCATGCCGTACACCGCGCATCCGCCAAAGAACAGGACGGTGACGGCGCCCAGGCCCTGGAGCATCCAGGGACTCGCGAAACGCCGCCCGCCGGCGAGCGACCCGTCATCCGCCGCCGTGAGGAACCAGACGCCGATCGCCACGAAGGCCAGGGAGCCGGCAATCGTCATGACGAGCTTGGTCCTGCTGAGCTCGATGACCCGTTCGCTGTCGGTGGACACGTCGTCTCCATCGGGAGTGGGAAGATCGGCGGGGCACGGCCGGTAGGGGCGTGATCGAACCAGCAAATAACGGCATCGCCGTGGTTCGGCAATGCCGTCGAGGCAGAATGCGGCCGCCTTTGCCCGGATGCACACGCGGGAGCCGGAAGATGTCTCCGGCTCCCGCGTGGCGGACCGGCCCGCACTCAGGCGCGAGCCCTGTCCAGGCCGATCCGGGTACCCGCCCCCGCCCTTACGGCGTGCAGGCGGAGAGCACCGAACCCGTGATGGTCACGTCCCCCTGCGACCAGGCGTTCCCCTGAAGGGTGCCGCGGGTCGAGGTGAGGTCCCCACCCGCGAGGATGGCGCCCTTCATGTTGGAATCCGTCATGGTGGCCGCATCCTCCACCCACCAGGTGACGTTGCACGACGAGGCGCCGCCGCCCATCACCACCGTGAAGCCGGTGGTGGTGAGCGCGCCCACGCCGCTCGTGCCGATCTTGAACAGCCAGGTGCCATTCGAGGGGCCGTTCAGCGTCAGCGTGCCCGTGAGGGCCGCCGCGTTGTCGAAGCAGTACACGCCCGGCGGCAGCGAGACGCCCGCTAGCGTGCCCGTGAGCACCGTGCCGCAGGGCACCGTTTCGCGCTGGTTGTACGCCGCCACGAAGCTGTTGTAGGCCTGGACGGCGGCCGGGGTGCCCACCTGCGCCGTCCCGCCGTTCACGGGGCAGTTCACCGGGGTGAACGAGCCGGTGGGCCCGGCCTGGAAGGTTCCCACGTCCCCGCTGATGCTGCCGCTGGTGCAGGCGACCGCCGTGCGGGCCAGCACCCGGAAGCTGGACGCGGGGGCGGGCGGCGGCGGAACGACCGGCGGCGCGGTCACGATCACCGTCGCGCGGCCAAAGATGGATCCCTGGGTGGCCCGCACGGTGTTCGTGAAGGTGCCCGTGGTGTTGCCCGCCGTGAACACCACCGTCTGCCCCATGCTCCCCGCCGGGACGGTGCCGCCGCCGTTGGTGACGGACCAGGTGGGGTTGATGGGAACGACGACCCCGTTGGCGTCGCGGCCCACGGCCGTGAACGTCTGCTGGTCGCCCCGCTCCAGCGTCCGCGGGTTGGGCGTGACCGTGATGGTGGCCAGCGGCGCGGCGGGCGCGCTGGTCACGATGACCGTCGCCGTGCCGAAGATGGAGCCCTCGGTGGCGCGGACGCTGTTGGCGAAGGTCCCCGCCGTGTTCCCCGCCGTGAAGAGCCCCGTGGTGGCGTTGATGGTGCCCGGCGGGTTGGTGGTGGTCCACGTGGGCGTGATGGGGATCACGTTGCCCGCGCCGTCCCTGCCCACCGCCGTGAACTGCTGCTGGGCGCCCACCGCCAGCGTCTCCGGGTTGGGCGTGACCGTGATGGTGGCCAGCGCGCCGGCGACCACGTTGACCGTGGCCGTGCCGAAGATCGCGCCCGAGGTCGCCCGCACGCTGTTGGGGAAGCCGCCCACCGTGTTTCCGGCGGTGAAGAGCCCCGTGGCGGCGTCGATGGTGCCCGGCGGGTTGGTGGTGGACCACACCGGGGTGATGGCGACCACGTTGCCGGCGGCGTCGCGGCCCACGGCCGTGAACTGCTGCTGCGCGCCGATGGGCAGCGTGACCGGGTCGGGCGTGACGGTGATGGTCGCCAGCGGGCCGGCGGTCACGTTCACCGTCGCCGTGCCGAAGATCGTGCCCGAGGTGGCGCGGACGCTGTTGGCGAAGCTGCCGATGGTCGTCCCCGCCGTGAAGAGACCCGTGGAGGCGTTGATCGTGCCCGGCGGGTTCGTCGTGGACCAGACGGGGGTGATGGCGACCACGTTGCCGGCGGCGTCGCGGCCCACGGCCGTGAACTGCTGCTGCGCGCCCACGGCCAGCGTGGCCGGGTTGGGCGTGACGGTGATGGTCGCGAGCGGACCCGCCGTAACGGTGATGGTCGCGATGGCCGTCTTGCCGCCGCAGGCCACGGTGACGGTGCTGGTTCCCGGCGTGCTGCCTGCCCGGAACAGTCCCTCGTCGGTGACCGTGCCGCCGCCGGCGACGGTCCACGTTTCACCCTCGATCCGCGTCACCGACGAGCCGGTGCGCGTGCCGGAGGCGGAGAACTGCACCGTGCCGTTCACCGCCACCGTCGCCGTCACCGGCGAGATGGCGAGCGTGTCGAGCTGCTCCGGGCCGGACGCGTCGCCGCACGCCGCGGAAAGCAGGACGAACGCGAGCGCCGCGGCGGCGCCTGCGATCCGTCCGCGCGAAAGCCGCAACCGTGCGATGCGGCCCTTCATGAAGTTGTTCATCAAATCCCCCGACCTGACCGAGGTGAGCGCGACGGCGCGCGGATGCGCGCAGCGTTCGCATAGATCCTCAGGGGGCGCCCGGGGGCGCCCCCACCGTCCCGCAAGCCCGTCCGCTTACTCGCCGCGGACGGCGCCCACCTTCGTCTCGGTCTGGTACGGCTGGAACTCGCAGCCGGGCCGCACCGGCACGTACACCACCTCCGAACGCGCCGCACCGGCCTCGGCGAACACCGGGATCCCCTGGTACTCACCCGCGCGGACCACGTCGTTCACGCTCAGCACGCGCGGCGTCCCGAACTTCACGAAGCGCCGGCCTCCGACGGTGATCTGCTCGTTCTGGATGTACCACGCCGCGCCCGAGGCGTACGGCGCGGCGTCCGCCCTGTGCGCCATCCGGAAGGCCCGTCCGTCCACCATGGTGTCGCGCGAGGCGGGGTCGTACTGCGCCTGCACGTTGGCCAGCATGCCGTTCTGCACCACGCACACGCTGATCGTCGCCATCGCGGGCGGCGGCGGGGGCGGGGGAGGCGGCGCGATCGGCGGGGCAGGGGGGATCGGCGGAGGAGGCGGAATGACCGTGGCCGCGCGGCGGCCGCCCAGCAGCAGGCTCAGGCCGGCGCGCGCGTGCAGGTTCAGGTTCGCCTCCGGCTCGTGGCCCGGCATGTAGTCGGCGACGCCGTCCACGCGGGCCGCGAGCCAGCGCGTGAAGCCCATGCGAAGGCCCACCAGTCCGCTGGCGCCGTAGCTGGTGATGGCGCTGTCCGCGTCGGCGCCGGCGTCGTTGCCGCCCTCGAACGCGTAGTTGGTGCGCACGGCCCCGGCGCCGATGATGAACTGGCTCGCGCCGCCCATCAGCCCCAGCGGCAGGTTGTAGTTGAGCCGCAGACCCTGCCCCGAGGCAACGACCTGCGTGGCCCGCTCGCCCGTGCAGCAGAACGACTCGTCCAGGTCACGGTCCTGCGGCGAGTACCAGCCGTCGCCTTCCAGCTCCAGGCGCGGAGTCAGGAAGAAGCCCAGGCGCCCGCCGAAGCCGAGCCCGTCCTCCGGGACCACGCCGGGGCGCCCCGCGTTCTCGTCGAATGCCGTCCACTGCCCAAAGCCGCCGATCTCGATGGTTCCCGCCGTGGGACCTCCCTGCGCCCGTGCCCCCGGTGCGCCAAGGCACAGGGCCACCACCAGCGCGGCCAGCGTGCTCCCCGTCAAACCGCTGCTCTTCATGACCGATCCTCTCGATGATGGAATACCGTTCCAGCGCCCATTACCACTGCCTGGCGTGCTGCGCACTCAGCCGCGCACCGCACGCCCCGTCTTCCCGCTCGTGCCCGTCCCGTCATGACCGCCGGCGTGCCTGCGCCCGGCGTGTAAAAGTGCGCGAAATCGTTGCGCGACAATTAATTGACCATCTGTTCAATAATAACATAGCTATTGTTTACCACCTGGTCAAGAAAGATCGTGCCGATGCGTGTAACAGAAGCACCCCCCCCGGGGCGGGGGGACGGATGCATTCTTTCGCACGCAGCTGCGGAAACGCGAAGGCGCCAAGAAGGCGAGCGCATGTCTCTGCCTCCCGGCGCCTCCGCGTCGACCGCGGCAAAGGCCGTCACTTTGTCCGTTCTGGAGATGCGTCCTGCGGATGCGGCGTGGCCGTTCCGGCGGCGGGCTACCCCGCCGGTTCGTCCACGGCCGCGGCCAGGGGGAGGCGGATGATGAACGTGGTGCCGGCGCCCAGCTCGCTCTCCAGCAGCAGCTCCCCGCCCATCTGCTCCACCAGGCCGCGCGAGATGGCCAGGCCCAGCCCCACGCCCGGCTCCTGCGCCGTACCGTCGCTGCGGTAGTACGGCTCGAAGATGGCCGCCTGCTCCGCCTCGGCGATCCCCGGCCCCGTGTCGGACACCCGGATCTCGCCGCGGGCTGCGTCCCCCTCGCCGTGCACCGCCGTCGTGACGACGATGGCGCCGTCCTGGGGGGTGAACTTGACCGCGTTGCCGATCAGGTTCACCAGCACCTGCCGCACCCGCGCCTTGTCGCCCGTGACGACGGCGTCCGCCGCGCGGACGAGCTGCAGCGTCTGCAGGCGCGCATCGGCCGCGGGGATGAGCATCTGCACGGCCTCGCCCGCCACCTCCCCCAGCCGCACGGGCTCCGCCTCCACCCGCGCCACGCCGGCGTTCAGGCGGGCCATCTCCATCACGTTGTCCAGCACCGACAGCAGGTGCCGCCCGCTCATCCGCACCCGCCCCAGCGTTTCGCGCTGCCGGTCGTTCACGGGGCCGTAGATCTCGTCCTCCAGCAGGTGGCAGTAGCCGTCGATGGCCCCCAGGGGCGAGCGGATGTCGTGCGCCAGCGTGGCCAGGGCGCGGTCCTTGGCGCTCGTGGCCCCTTCGATGGCCCGCAGCCGGTCCTCCATCTCCACCCGCACCTCGCCCCCCAGCCGCGCGTTCTCCAGCGCCACGGCCGCCTGGTCCGCCAGGGCCGAGAGCAGCGACTCGTCCGCGGCGGTGGAGGCCTGCCGCGTGGCCACGGCCAGCAGCCCCGTCACGGCCCCGCCCACCACCAGGGGCACGGCGATGAAGCAGTCGTCCGGCACGGCCAGCAGCCCCTGCAGCCGGCCGAACACCTCGTCGCCCAGGGGCGCGCGAAAGCGGGCCAGGCGCGCCTCGTCGATGCCGCACGCCCCGCGCACGTGCAGCAGCCCCTCCGCGTCCGCCAGCATGAGCACGGCCGCCTCCGCGTCCAGCAGCTCGGCGCCGCGCTCCACCGTGAGCCGCGTCACCTGCTCCATGGACGTGGTGTAGGTGAGGGCGCGGCTGATCTCCGTGAGCCTGCGCAGCTGCGCGAAGCCGGGGTCCACCGCCACGGGCGCCGGGGCGGGCCCCGTCACAGGACCGTGAGCCCGGCGGAGCTGATCTCCACCTCGCGCACCCGGGTGTCGTGCGCGCTGCCGCGGGTCTTGAGCACGCGCAGCTTGCGCCGCGTCTGCTCCTCGCCGTCCACCGTGAGCAGCAGCACGTTGTCGGACAGGTAGCTCATGGCGTTCTGCATGCCGCCGCCCATCAGGGCATTGCCCGTGGTCTCGAAGTTCAGCACGCTGGTGATGGTGCTCACGGCAAAGTGCTGCACGAGCGCGTACAGGTAGTCCTGCAGGCGCTGCGCGTCCGTGGCGGCGCTGGCCAGGTCGCCCAGGGCGTCGATCACCAGCCGCCGCACGCCCCGCTCCTGGATGCGGCGGAACATGTCCACGATGATGCTGTCGATCTGCAGCTCCACGGGCGACGCGTACACCAGGTCCAGCCCCTGCGCCTGCGCCTGCTCCAGGTCCACCCCCAGCCCCCGGATGGTGCGCATGAGCTGCGAGGGGTTCTCCTGGAAGTTCATGTACAGGCTGGGCTCGCCGCACCGGGCCCCCTCCAGGGCGAACTGCAGCCCGATGGTCGTCTTGCCCGCCCCTGACGGCCCCGCCAGCAGCGTCGTGGTGCCGCGCCACAGGCCGCCGTCGAGCATCGCGTCCAGCCCCGCCACCCCCGTGGAGATGCGCTCCGACGCGGGCTCGTACCCCTCCGGCATGCGCGGGCTCACCAGCCGGGGGTAGATGTCCAGCCCGGATCCCGTGATGCGGAAGGCGTGCGCGCCCTCCAGGTAGCGGCTGCCCCGCAGCTTGTAGACGCGGAAGTAACGCTCGTCGCGGTTGCCCAGCCGCCGCCGCGACATTTCCACGATGCCGTCGGCCACGGCGAACTCCGGGTAGAGCAGGATGTCCTCCTCCGTGTACTCGCCCAGGAGGAACGCCGTGGTCCCGTACGCCGTGAGCAGGGCCGTCATCTCGTACACCATGCGCCGGCGCTCCGCGACCGACGGCGCCAGGTCGTGCACGGCCTTGAACGAGTCGATGACGATGATCTTGGGCGACAGCGTGCGGATGGCCTCGCGCAGCAGGGGGACCAGCGCCGGGGCGCCTTCCTCCGCGAGCTGGGGGCCCACGTCCTCGTAGACGACCTGCGTGCCCAGCTTGCTCTCGTCGAAGAACTCGAAGCCCTGCAGGTAGCGGACGACCTTGGCCAGCGGCTCGGACAGGGTCGTGAAGTACAGGATGGGCCGGTCTTCGCCCGCGTTGTGAAAGATGAGCTGCTCGGCGAAGATCGTCTTTCCCGAACCCGGATGCCCCATGATGATGTTGATGGAGTTGTCCGGGAATCCGCCCCCCAGGATGTGGTCCGCCTCCGCGTTCCCGGAGCTCATCCGGCCCTCCATGTCCGGCGCGGGCTCGCGGGATCCCGCGACGCGGCGGCCCGGGACGATCATGGCGAGGGACATGGTTCCTCCAGGACGGCGGATGGGCGGGCGGAGACGAGGTTCGCGACCGCGGCCACGAAGACGGATTCCACGAACGGCTTGCGCAGGAACGCCGCGGCGCCCGCCTCGGCAGCGCGGGGGGCGGCGGCCAGGATGCTGAACACCACGACGGGAATGCCGGCCGTGGCGGGGTCCTCGCCCAGCCGGCGGCACAGCGCCAGCCCGTCGATGCGGGGGATGAGGATCTCCGTGACGACGAGCGCCGGGCGCAGCGCCAGGGCGCGGTCCAGCGCCGCCTGCCCGTCGTCGGCGAACTCCACGGCGAAGCCGGCCTTCGTGAGAAAGAACTCCTGCAGCTCGCGCACGGTCCGGTCGCGCTCGGCGATCAGGATCACGCGCGTACCCGGATGCGGACTCTGCATCCCACCTCCTGTGGGCGTTGGACCGGCCGCTTGCCACGGGCGGCGGACGCGGGACGACCAGGGCTGATTGCCGCCCGTCGTGCACGATGTGCGCCCTCAGGGCGGCCGGCGGCTCCCCCGCCCGCCCGCCCGCCGTCCCCGCGCCCCCGCGGCGCCCGCCCGCGCGCGCGCCTCACGGGCGGGGGGACGGGACCACCAGCACGCTGCACGGCGCATCGCGGACCACGGCCTCGGCCACGCTCCCCAGCAGCGCCCGGGCCGCGCCGCCGCGCCCGTGCGACCCCACCACCACCAGCTCCGCCGGCCACTCCGCCGCTTCGGCCACGGCCTCGCGGGCGGGGGTGCCGGTGCGCACGCGGCCCTCCACCCGCACGCCGTCCCCCAGCTCCCCCAGCTCTGCGAGGAACGCGTCCAGCCGCTCGCGCGCGGCGGCGGCCAGGTGGTCGTGCAGGCCGGGGATGGGCAGGTCCATCTCCAGCCCCACCACCAGAAGCACGCGCGCCTCGATCGCCGTGCCGGGGGACAGGGACGCCGCGGCCGCCAGGCCGCGCGCCACCGTGGCTGCGGCGTGCGGCGACGCCACGTCCACGCAGAACAGCACGCGGGGGGCGGGCGGGAGCTCGCTCCGCAGCACCAGGACGGGGATGCGCGCGCCGTGCAGCACGCGCTGCGTGGTGGTGCCCAGCAGCGCCGCCCCCGCCGTCCCGCGGCGCGTGGGGCCCACCACCAGCAGGCACCCCGCGTCGCAGGCGGCGTCGCCCAGTACGGCCGGCGGGGCCCCTGGCAGGGCCCGGCAGTGCACCTCGCCGTGGCCGGCAAGGCCGCCCACCTGCCCCTCCATCCGCGCCTGCAGCCCCTCCTGGTAGTGCTGCAGGGAGTCGCCGGGAAGGGTGGAAAAGCGGAGGTAGCCGTCCACGAACGGGTCCGAAAGGTCGAATGCGTGGACCAGCTGCAGGGGCAGCCCCGCGCGGTCCGCCAGCCCGGCGGCCAGGGGAATCAGTGCGTCCATCTCGCCCAGCGAGCCCACGCCGGCAACCAGCGTGTCGATGCGGTCGTTCATGCAGCCTGCCCATCACAGGAAAAAAATCGCGTCCGGCCGGAGGGCCGCCCGCGTCCATCGATCCAGAAACGTCGTGTGTCGAAAACCCGTCCACCGCGCGGTGTCGTCCCGAGAGGCGGTTCGGAAACCTGTCCTCCCGCCTCCATCCCACTCTCCGGCGCGGGCAGATTCCAACCGATCGCGATCGGGTGGATGATGTGCCACGACAGGCATCCGTCCCCGTCGCCGTCCTCCTGCCGTCCGCCGAACCGCGCGGCCCTCCCGCCTCCATCCCACTCTCCGGCACGGGCAGATTCTTACCGATCGCGATCAGGTGGATGATGTGCCACGACAGGCATCTGTCTCCGTCGCCGTCATCCTGCCGTCCGCCGAACCGCACGGCCCTCCCGCCTCCATCCCACTCTCCGGCACGGGCAGATTCTTACCGATCGCGATCGGGTGGATGATGTGCCACGACAGGCATCCGTCCCCGTCGCCGTCCTCCTGCCGTCCGCCGAACCGCGCGGCCCTCCCGTCTCCACCCACTCTCCGGCACGGGCAGATTCCAACTGATCGCGATCGGGTGGATGATGTGCCACGACAGGCATCTGTCTCCGTCGCCGTCATCCGCTGTTCGCCGAACAGCACGGCCCTCCCGCCTCCATCCCACTCTCCGGCACGGGCCGATTCCAACCGATCGCGATCAGGTGGATGATGTGCCGCGACAGGCATCCACCTCCGCGGCCGCCATCCTGCCCCTCCCAAAAAACGCGGATGCCGTCCCCTCGCCGGCAGCAGCCTCTCTACCAAGGATCCGCGCATCCTGCCGCCCGCCGTCTGCTCCGCGTCCGGTCGTCACGAGCGCATCCATCCACCTTTGCGACCTCTCCCAACGCCGTCGATGGGCACCGATGCGCCGCGACGGCCGATCACGGACCGGATGGCTGCCGCGCGAGCACGCGTCGCCTGGTGGATCGAGCTGCGGCGCGGGGCGGCATCCTCATCCTGGCGAAGGAGGAGGGTGGCCCCGTGGCGCGGACTCCGGCCGGGCACGGATCCACCTGATCGCGATCCGTAAAAGGCCGCCATGGGCGGAACGCCGTGCACGGGCGAGGGCCCGCCGTCAGGGCTCGGCGCGGGGCAGGTGCACGGTGAAGGTGGTGCCGCCCTCCTGCGACGAATCCACCACGATGGTGCCTGCGTGCGCGTGCACGATGCGCTCGGCGATGTACAATCCCAGCCCCAGGTTGCCCGTGGGCCCGGCGGCGGCCTTTCCGTCCGGCTCGCGCGGCTTCATGGGGTTGAAGATCCCGTTCAGCCGGTCCGCGGGGATGGCGGCGCCCGCGTTGTGCACCGCAATGGTGACCCCGTCGTCGTCGTCGCCCATCTCCACCGTCACGTCCGTCCCCTCCGCGCCGTGCTCCAGCGCGTTGCCCAGCAGGTTGGAGATCACCTGGCTGATGCGCGGGCAGTCCCAGTTCCCCTGCAGCTCGCCCCGCGCGTCCACGTGGATCACGCGGTCCGGGTGCGCCGCCGACATCTCGTCCACCACGTCGTGCACGGCCTTGCCCATGTTCATGGGCGCGCGGACGATGGGGATGCCCCCGCCCAGGCGGCTGCGGGTAAAGTCCAGCAGGTCGCCCACCAGGTGCACCATCCGCGTGGAGCTGCGGGAGATGCGCGTGGTGAGCGTGAGGTGCGGCTCCTCCAGCTCGCCCGTCTCCAGCATGAAGCGGGCGGAGGTGAACACCACCCCCAGGGGCGTACGCAGGTCGTGCCCCAGGATGGCCAGGAACATCTCCTTGGAGTGGTCCAGCTCCTCCGTGTACCGCGTGACGGACTCGGCGAGCGACTGGTCGATGGCCTCGTTGAAGCGCGTGAGGTCGTCCACGTCCGCGGGCTCCAGCTCCCCCTTGGCGCGCGTCCACAGCCGGATGACGCTGGCCCGCAGGGCGCGGTACTCCGAGACCATCTGCTCCATGCTGAAGCCGCTCTCGGCCCGCCCCGCCCCGTGCTCCTCGGCGGCGGTGGCCTGGGCGGGGCCCGCCGCGTCGGGGGCGTTGCCCATGGACTTGTCGGACTGCTCCCAGTCGCTCTGCGGAGTGCGCAGGTCCTCCGCGATGACCGTCAGCATCTCGTTGGCGTGGTCGCGCAGGGACGTGATGTCCATGGGCGCGCTGGCCGGCGTGCACGTGCGCGCGAACGCCTCCCACTCCACCAGGATGGGCTCGCGGTTGCCAAGGATGAAGTCGGCGAGTCGCATGGGCCTCCTCAGGACGGGGAAGACGGGGGAGGGCATTCCGGGCCCCGCGCCACGGACTCCGCCGAGGGACGCATGCCGCGAAAGTTCTCGTCCAGCAGCGCCAGCAGGCGAAGCCCGGCCGCCTTGACCTTCTTCAGGTCGTCCGCGTACTCGTCGTGCCCGGCCGCCGCCGCCTGCTCCAGCAGCATCTCCGAGTAGCCGATGATGTGCGCCAGCGGCGTGCGCAGCTCGTGGACGAGCTCCGCGGGGACGGGGTGCCGCACCCGCCCGCCGTCCGGTGCCGGCGGCAGGCTCACGACGTTGACTCCGCCGCGGGCGCCGCGGGGGCGGGGGCGCCGCCCAGCAGCGCCTCGATCTTGCCCAGCAGGCGCGGCAGCTCGATGGGCTTGGTGTCGTACTCGTCGCAGCCGGCGTCCAGCGCCTTGTCGCGGTCGCTGGACATGGCGTGCGCCGTGAGGGCGATGACGGGGATGTGCCTCGTTTCCGCCGCGGCCTTCAGGCGGCGCGTGGCCTCCCACCCATCCAGCACGGGAAGGCTCATGTCCATCAGCACCAGGTCCGGCGCCTCGCGGGCGGCCATCTCCAGCCCCTCCTGGCCGTCCACCGCCAGCACCACCTGGTAGCCCTTGCGCTCCAGGCGCCGCGAAAGCATGTCGCGGTTCATCTCGTTGTCTTCCACCAGCAGGATCTTGGTCATAAGGCTCCTCGAGAACGGACTCACGCCACGGGGGCGCGCCGTTCTCCCCCCTGTCGCACGGTCATGGCCCGCGGAGCGCCGTAGTCGCTCAGCAGGTCACGCACCTGGTGAAGCAGCGCCTCGGGCGAGTCGCCGTCCTTCTGCAGAATGGTCTCCACGTAGCCGTTGAGCCGCCGGCGCTCCTCGCCGCTCAGGTCGCGCGAGGTCACCACCACGATGGGCACGGAGCGCCACTCGGGGTGCCGGCGCGCCCGGTCGGCGAACTCGAAGCCGTCCATCTCGGGCATCATCAGGTCCAGCAGCACCAGCACGGGGCGCTCGCGCTCCATGCACTCCAGCGCCTCGCGGCCGTTCTCCGCCTCCGTCACCCGCCACCCCTCCTTCTCCAGGATGAGCCGGGTGCGGATGCGGGCGGCGGGATCGTCGTCCACCACCAGCACCGAGCAGGGCGGGTGGCCGCAGGTGTACTTCTTGAGCAGCCGCGACAGGCGCCCGCGGTTCACGGGCTTGGTCGTGTAGTCCGCCGCGCCCAGCGAAAAGCCCCGTGCCGGGTCGTCCACCATCGTCAGCATGATGACGGGGATGTCCTGCAGCTCCGCGTCCGCCTTGAGCGCCGCCAGCACCGTCCACCCGTCCATGTCGGGCATCATCACGTCCAGGGTGATGGCCACGGGGTGCACCTGCCGCGCCAGGCGCAGCCCCTCCTCGCCCCCCGCGGCGACCACCACGTGAAAGCCCTCGCGCCCCAGGAACCGCTGCATGAGGTCGCGCTGCACGGGGTCGTCGTCGATCACCAGCACGTAGCTGGTGCCGCGCGGGAGCTCGTCCGCGCCGTCCACCCCGGCCAGGAAGGCCTCGCCCGGCGCGGCGGCCAGGACCGCGGCCGCCGCCTGCAGCTCGCCCGTGTCGCTGACCACGGCGGGGAGCTTGATGGTAAAGACGCTTCCCTCGTCCGGCACGCTCTGCACCGTCACGTCGCCGCCCATCATCTGGCAAAAGCGGCGGGTGAGGGCCAGCCCCAGCCCCGTGCCGCCGAACTTGCGCGTGGTGCTGGCGTCGGCCTGCGTAAAGTCCTGGAAGAGCTTTACGAGCTGCTCCGCGCTCAGCCCGATCCCCGTGTCGGCCACGCGGAAGACGACCCACTCGCGGCCGTCCATCCACTCCCGCGCGGCGTTCACCGTGATGGTGCCGGCGCGGGTGAACTTGACGGCGTTGGACAGCAGGTTGAAGAGCCCCTGCCGCACCTTGATCTGGTCGGCGTGCATGGAGCCCAGCTCCGGCGACAGGACCACGTCCAGCGTGTTCTCGTTCTCCTGCACCAGGGGGTGGATGGTGGACGCCACCTCGCGGATCATCTCCCCCAGGTCGAAGTCCTCCAGGAACAGCTCCATCTTGCCGGCCTCGATCTTGGACAGGTCCAGGATGTCGTTGATGAGCGCCAGCAGGTGCCTTCCCGCCGAGCCGATCTTCTCCAGGTCCGCGCCAAAGTCCGGCAGGTCGCGCTCGTCCGCCTCTTCCTGCAGCATCTCGCTGTAGCCCAGGATGGCGTTCAGCGGCGTTCGCAGCTCGTGGCTCATGTTGGCCAGGAACAGGCTCTTGGTGCGGTTGGCGTTCTCGGCCGCCTCGCGGGCCTTGGCCACCTCCTCCTCCGCCCGCCGCCGCTCCGTCACGTCCTCCAGCCCCAGCACCAGCAGCTCGCCGTGGTGCCCCGCCTGCAGCCGCCGCGCGTTCAGCAGCATCACCCGCCGGCCGATGGAGGGAAAGTCGTGCTCCAGCTCGAAGTCGTTGAACACGGTGCTGGCGGGGATGATGTCCTCCAGCAGCGTGCGTAGGGCCGGGATGTCCCACTGGCCGTTGCCCAGCTCGTAGATCAACCGGTTCTCCGTCTCTTCCGCCGATACGGCAAAGGTCTGGTAGAAGGCCCGGTTGCCGCTGCGCACGCGCAGGGCGGGGTCCAGGATGAGCAGCGGCTTGCGGACCGTGTCCACGATGTCCTGCGCGTACGTCTCGATGGCCACCAGGTCCGCCTCGGCCCGCCGGCGCTCCGTGACGTCCTCCATGGCCAGGACGAGCAGCTCGGCGTGGCTCCCCGCGCGCAGCTTGCGGGCGTTGAGCAGCATGGTGCGCCGGCCGATGACGGGAAACGCGTGCTCCAGCTCGAAGTCGTCGAAGACGGAGCGGGTGCGCATGACGTCGTCCAGGAGCGTGCGCAGGGAGGGGATGTTCCACTGCCCGTTGCCCAGCTCGTAGATCAGGTGGTCCTCCGTCTCCTCGCACGAAACGCGGAACGCCTGGTAGAACGCGCGGTTGGCGCTGTGCACGCGCAGGTCGGGATCCAGGATGAGCAGGGGCTCGCGCACCGTGTCCACGATCTCCTGCGCGTACGTCTCGATGGCCTTGAGCTCCGCCTCGGCCCGCCGCCGCTCCGCGACGTCCTCCATGGCCAGCACCAGCAGGTCCGCGTGGCCGCCCCCGCGCAGCTGCCGCGCGTTGAGCAGCATGGTGCGCCGGCCGATGACGGGAAAGTCGTGCTCCAGCTCGAAGTCGTTGAAGACGGAGCTGGCGGGGATGATGTCCTCCAGCAGCGTGCGCAGGGCGGGGATGTCCCACTGCCCGTTGCCCAGCCGGGAAAACGGGCTACGGAGGCGGAGCGGCGCGAGCAGATCCTGCGGGCCGCGTTCGAGGTGGCATCGCGCGAGGGGATCGGGAGCCTGACGATCCGCGCCGTGGCGGCCGAGGCGC